>Ga0075029_100000784_pt1 | contig 18270 bp, 13 predicted proteins | sample LitLauG_LLR_2013_FD_71391 | JGI IMG/M metagenome (GOLD analysis project Ga0075029, IMG submission 71391) | Freshwater sediment microbial communities from North America - Little Laurel Run_MetaG_LLR_2013 | ecosystem: Environmental > Aquatic > Freshwater > Creek > Sediment | place: USA...
GCCCGGCCTCAGGATTTGGAGTATAAAGCGGCGTTGGCCAAAGTGGACGCGGCTCTGTCCCCTGCCCGCGTCTCGGCTGAGACCGTGCGCCAGACGCCCCCCGGCTCCTCCGACGAACCGAACTGGGAAACAGGCGTCGCCGAATCGACCATCTTATTCAGCGACAAGCGTTCGAGCTGGCATGAAACCGCCGTCAACTTCTCCCGCCGCTTCACCGCCGGATGGGTGACGGCAACGGTTTCCCAGGTCAACTGGTTCGGCCAAAACAGCAACCTGATCGACCTGCAGTCTTATCCCAGCCTGGGTAAGGGCCGCTACGCATTTTTCGACGCCGCTTTTTCGCCCGACCACAGGCTCTACACGCATCGCCGCTTTGGCGCGGAGCTATTCCAGAGCCTGCCCAGGGGGTTTGAGGCGTCCGCCGGCATCCGGTACATGCGCTTCAACGACAACGTGATGCTGTACACCGCGTCGGTCGGAAAATGGTACGGCAACTACTGGATTCTGGCGCGGACGTTCATTACGCCCAGTTCCACGTTCAGCACTTCTAACAGCTACCAGCTTCAATTTCGCAAGTATTATACCGACGCCGACCATTACATTGGCCTGCGGCTGGGCGAGGGTGCATCGCCATTTGAAGTGCAGAGCATCAACGACCTGGGCATTCAGCATTCCGCGTCCGCAGCGGTTGAATCGCTGTGGAAGTTCAAAAATCAGATACGGCTGCGCGCCAGTGTGGGCGTGGCGCGGCAGACGCGTCTTTACATTGGTCCGCTGTGGCAGTACGAAGCCGATTGCACCTTGTATTTCCGGTACTGACTATGTTCGAAATCCCCTTTCTCAGGTTCTTTGTACCGTGCGCCATTTTGTACGTATTCTTTTACACGCTGGTGATCAATCCACCGGTGGAGGATGACGACCGGCACCAGGGTTTGTCGCCCGAGGACGTCAAGGTGATGCGCTGGAAGGGCGCGAGCCTGATGGAAGCGCAGCAGTACAATGAGGCGGAAGAAATCTACATCCGCCTGCACAAAGAGTTCGCCGACAACTCCGTATATTCCGGCGAACTGGCAAAGATCCGCCACACCCAGGGGCGATTCGAAGAAGAAGCCGCGCTGTGGGAGGATTTCGTCCAGCACTCGCCAACGCCCGTCGAAGGCTGCCCGCAGATCGGCGAGGCGTATCGCTCCGCCCACCAGGGAGTCAAGGCGCTGGACGCCTTGAAACGCTGCTGGGAATTCGAGCCAACCAATTCCGACATGATCCTGTTCTATGCCCTGGAGCTCGAGCATCACGGCGATGAAAACCTGGCGCACGATTTATACGTGAAGGGCCACCAGATCAGCCCGCGCTATGCCGACATGACGGTCGGGCTGGCACGCACGGAGCTGCATCGCGGCAATCCGTCCCAGGCCCGGAACCTGATCCTCGAAGCGCTGGAGCGCACGCCCGATAACCCTGACGCGCTGCTCGCTGCGGGAATTATCTTTACCCGCAGCGGCGACAGGCAGACCGCTCGCAAGTATCTGCAGCACGGCGTCGAGGTTTCGCCGAATTATTTGGACATGCGGCTGGCGCTGGCCGCGATCAACGGGCGTCCCGCGCGGCGGAGGTCTCGCTCATGAGCCCCGTCGCATTGGCGCTACGCTGCGGCGTCTCGTTTTTCTTTTTGCTCAGCTCGCTATGGGCGCTGCTGGCCTATGTCCCGTTCACGTATCAGCAAGTGCACAAAGGCGGACTCGTTCCCGCGCTGAATGCCTTCGGACGCTTGCATCCCTTGTTGTTTTGGGCCGCGCTGGCCGCGGTTGCGATCATTCTCTGCCTGGAGCCTTTGCCCACAGGTCCGCGGCAGGGGCGTGCCATCAAACTGCGGCGCTGGTTCTGGTATCTGCATGTGCCCGCCGCAGTCTATTTTTCCACCCATCCGGTGCTGGGTGCGATGGAAAACAGCTCCTTTAGCTACGCGTGGTCCCTGGCGTTGTTGGAGCCCCTGCTTTACCTCACCGGCATCGTGCTTTGGGAACACTGGCCGCAGATCGAATGGGGCGCGAAGCCTTCCTACGGCGAGCCTCGCCTGTTCACGGCCACCTGCGCATCGGCGATTTTTCTTTCGGTGATTTACGCCGCGCTGGCGAACTGGCGTGCCGCGCAGACCTGGACGCCCTTACAGCGGACGCTGGCCGTCGCCAGCAGCCTCACGTCGCACTTGCTCGTGTTTGCGGCGTTTTTCGTCGCGCTGAATTTGTTGACCGTGGTCGCCGGATGGTTCAAGAACCCGCAGCGGATGCTGTTCCTGTTCTGCCACACGCTCGCCGCGTGGGTGCTTTACTCGGTGATGACCGGGTTGGTATTTCCTTCGATCTCTTTCTCCAGTTCCATGGCGCAGATGTATGCGGCGGTGTTCGGCGTCTCCTTGGCCCTGGTTTCAGCAGGCGTCTCGGTGTGGATGAGGCGCGCCGCTCCGGCTCCCGTGGAAAATGGTTTCGATCTGGCATTATGGGTCCGGGCAACGGGCGTCCGCCGCTGGTGGCGTCCCGTTCTGACCACCGCTGCATTAGCTGCCGCCGCAATCATTCTGGCACTCGGCAGTGCCAAGAACGACTGGAATCACCTTTTCCAGAAACTGACCGCTCTGGCGATCTGGGTAGCGACGTTCCGCGTGTTCTACGCCATGAGCCGCACGCGTTTATCGCGTGCTCCAGCGCATACCGGACGCCTGTTGCTGGTCGCGCTGGCGGTTCTGCCCGTGCAGCGCGCGCTCGAAGCCGGCGAACGGACGCTGTGGGCCAACACCGGATCGCAGGAGGCGTTCTCTCGCTTCCTCGACAGTTATTCGGGCTTCGATCCGTCTTTCAAGCTGGTACACGACAGCATGTCCACCGTGGTGGTGGACCCCAGCTTCTACCAGTTCCTGGCGCGCAACACGAATCTGCCGCGCTCGACGCACGTGGAGCCAGTGGAGATCAAGCTGGCCTTGGAATCGACACCGCTGACCGAGGCTCCGCCGCACATATTCATCTTTGTGGTGGACAGCCTGCGGCGCGATTATCTTTCGCCCTACAACACCAAGGTCGACTTCACGCCCAACATCGAGAAATTCGCCGCCGAGAGCACGGTAATGCGCAACGCGTTCACGCGCTACGGCGGCACGGGTTTATCGGAACCGTCTATCTGGGTGGGCGGCGCGATGATCCACAAGCAATACGTAACGCCGTTCGCGCCCATGAACTCCCTGCAGAAGCTGATCGAGCAGCACGGCTACCAAGCCTTCGTCACCCGCGATTCGATTCTGCAAACCGTGGTCTCGCCGTGGCCGAAACTGACCGAGCTCGACACCAAGTCCGAGACGATGGAGTTGGACTTCTGCAATTCTCTGAACGAACTCTCGGGCGATCTGGGTGTGGCGCAAAACGGCCCCGTCTTCGCCTACACACAGCCGCAGAACGTCCATATTTCCGTAATTTCGCGACAGGGCCAGCGATCGATTGACGACCATACCTATCGCAATGTTTACGCCCCCTACGCCAGCCGTCTGCGCCGCATCGACGGATGCTTCGGAGGCTTCATTGAAACGCTGAAGCAACGCGGCCTTTACGACAACAGCGTCGTGGTGCTGACGGCAGATCACGGCGATTCGCTCGGCGAACAGGGTCGCTGGGGCCATGCGTACACCATTTATCCGGAGATCATGCGCATTCCTTTGATCATGCATTTGCCGAAAGCATGGCAGGAGAAATACAAAGCCAATCCCGACGCGCTGGCGTTCAACTCCGATGTCACGCCGTCGCTCTACTATATGTTGGGTCACAGGCCCATCGAAAACAGTGAGTTTTTAGGCAAACCGCTGTTCGCCGAGAAGCGCGAGGAGCTGAACGCGTACAAGCAGGAAAACTATCTGATCGCATCGAGCTACGCAGCGGTCTACGGCATCCTCAGCGGCGAGGGCAGGTTTCTCTATACCTCGGACGCGGTGAACTTGAAAGACTCCTGGTTCGATTTGTCGGAGGAGCAGCCCGCAGCGCGCACCGTAACCAGTTCCATGCGCGTGATGTACGAAAAAATGATCCGCGAAAAGATCGAACTGATCAGCCGCCTTTACAAATTCACACCGCTCTAATACGTCCCCAGCTTGACCCGCAGCACCACCGGCTCCGCGCCGAAGTTCAGGCCCCAATCGGTTTCATCGCCATTCCAGATGCGGCGAAACTTGAAAACGCCCTGCTCAAACGAACCTTCCTCCACCGCCAGGAACTGGCGTTGTTTCGCAGGCGTCCGGAAGTCCACGCGGCAAAAATAGCCCGTGACCAGAAATTCATTATCCTTCGTCTGAGCCACCAACGCGCGTCCCATTGGCTGCGCATTTCCTTGTGGCGGGTGATTCAACGTAACGCCATAAGACACTGCCGCGGTCCAGCCCGTGAACACGAGCGTCTCGGTCAGCTTGCCTTTCTCCTCCGCGACGGCCCGCAGCTTGCCCTCGAAATTGAGCCTCGCGACCTCGCGCTGCATCGGCAGCAGCAGACGATTGTTCATTGCCCAAGGCTCATTCGCCGCAGGTTCGTTGCCATCCATCCCGAATGGCGCAAATCCGATGGCTCCCATCCCAAGCGCGGAAAACAGGAACCGAGCGTTGGGTGCGCCCGCCGTCTCCGGAACGAACAGAGGATTGTCGTCGCGGCGATACAGCTCCAGCACCCTCAAATAGGCTGCGGGATTGTCCTGATAAATATCCGGCGCGAGAACATCCAGCGCAGGAGCCGCGGCCTTCCAGATCGCGAGCACGTTGTCCGTAGGCCCTCCGCTTTCGTAACTCCCGGGCGTGCCCGGCTTCAATGGATCGCGCAGCGCGGCGTTGGCGTACAGCGGCAGCGGATAAATTTTCTTGCCCGCGGCCGCCACCTGGCCCACGTATCGCGCCACGGACCATGCGTGGAAACACACCTCGGCCTCCGCGCCGAACGCCTGCGTCCAGTTGCCCGGCTCCTTGACGCCCATGGCGTCCAGAATTTCGCGCGGTACCAGAGCCTCAAACAGCTTCTGCGCCGCGGGCGAATAATCGCGGACCGCGCCCCATGTGCCCGGTTCGTTTTCCACCTGCACCATGATCACGGTGCGGTGTGGATCGGTCTCTTTCAAATGCCGCATCAACGCCGCGAAGGCCTTTTTATCGGCCTCCAGCGTCGCTTCGGCGTACGGCGACGGCGAATCGACGGCGCGTCCATTACGATCTGCAATGCGCGGATATTTGTCCGGCTGGAGCTTCATCCACTGCGGCATGTAATGCTGGCTGCCGTTCTTCCACGTACCGAACCACAGCAGAACCAGGCGTAGTTGATGCTGCCGTGCCTCGCGCAACAGCGTGTCCATCACCGCGTAATCGTACTGTCCTGGCCGGGGCTCGAACTGCTCCCAATAAATGGGAATTTCCACGGTGTTGACGCTCAGGTCCTTCATCGCGGACCACACTTTGGGCAGCATCGCCGGCCATGCGCTGGAATTATGCACCTGCGCGCCAAGCATCAGGTACGGAGCGCCATCCACAAACAGCGCGAAGCGCCCGTCGTTTTTGACGATCTGCGGAATGGGGCTTTCCTGGGCAAATAGGGGCGCCAGCGCGAGGGCGGCTAACAGGATCTTCTTCACACAGTCAGCATACGTCGGGTAAGATGGTGAGTGGAGGAATGGGTGAGTGGTTGAAACCGGCGGTCTTGAAAACCGTTGAACCTTTGCGGGTTCCGGGGGTTCGAATCCCTCTTCCTCCGCCAGATTCTCAGTAGATTTATCTACTTTAGATACATCTACTTACGGAACATTCGCAGTGGCTTCGACTGGTACGATGCTGGTAAAATGGAGCCATGAGAAACGAACTTCGGCTCTACCGCAAGCACACGCCAGCTTGCGTGCGGGGCCTCAAAAAACCAGTTTTTGATGGCGATCTGGGCGTTTCGGACTGTCAATGTCCGATCAACGCAATCGGTTACCTCAAGCGTGTCGTCAACCCGGACGGTACACAGAAACGCATCCAGCATAAGAGTGTTGATACGAAGGACTGGCAAGTGGCACGCCAGACCACGGAACAGTGGTTGTTGTGGGAAGGGTTCGCAGAACCACTGAAGGATGAGGATTTGGTGAGCCGTCATGATGTGACGATTGACCAAGCCGTATCCTTCTTCTTTCGATATTCTGCGGAGACCCACACAAAAGGCGATTCGGCACGAGAGAAGTATGAGGTTCTGTTGAATGGCCGGATGAAACCTTTCTTCACCAAAAAGAAGAAGCTTTTCATTCGGCCACTATTGTTCACATCTGATCTGCCGTGGCCCACAGAAATCGATCTACAGCCAATCCAAAGGGACGCCCTTACTGTTAAGACGAATTGAAGTATTGCTCGTGATAGGTTTGGGAAAGTGTTTTCCCTTCTCTATGTACGTCTTCTTTACGAACCAGACTCGGTTTTCTTTGGATAGGCGAGTCCGTTGTTCGTCAAGTGTCGTCGTGAACATCACCTCTTCTTCCTTCTCAAGCCCGAAATAGACGGCAGTGGTGAGCCACCCAAGCGTCGTCAGTTTCTGGTTCGAAAGGTCGAAGACAGCGCTGTTCATACCAACTGTCCCTGCACCTGCAAAATCAACCCCGATCAATAGCTTTTCGTTTCCGGTGTTCCCGGCGTCGAGGAACTTGACTGCCGTGAAAGTCGTGAATGCGTTCGGCATTTGATCCACCTTGGCAAGAACATGATCTCCTGAAGGGGACAATAGCAACACCTTCCCAATTGCACGACAGCATCGTGCCGGAATCGCTTCTGGGAAGGAATAGTTTAGGACCGCCAAAAGACTCGTTGAACTGTCGCTTTTTGAGCGCCACTGATAAAGAAGTAATCGAACTCGCCGTTTGTCAGAGAATCGCTGTCCGTTCGAACTTATGACATTCCCTGCTGGCCCCTCTTCGCCTTTTTCGGCGGGACCGACGACTTGGTATTCTGTCTCGTTCACAAGTGCATCCTTCATCACATCCCAGAGCGGCTGCATCTCTGGGGCGAGGGACTCTTGCGGCCGTTTCTCAGCCCGATGACCAGTTGAGATGGTTGCCTTGGGGAATTCGGTTCGCAGAACCTGAAGTCGAAGTGGTTCATCAGTGACGATCTCGGCACCCAATCCAGCAGGTGCAAAGCAGAACAAGAGCATCATGGACAGTCGGGCGAATCGGATTGGCTTAATGATGCTCATGAATCTCGATCTTATCAGTCGTACCTCGAAAGTGGGACATGCGCTCTTTCGAGTCGGCTACTACAGTGATTCACGGTTAAGGAATCCCTTACGTTTCTGTTTTACAAACGCCGGGGTGGAGATGCACGGGCGGGGATTCTTTTCCTTCTAGATGAACTTCAGAAGGCCCCGTAGTAACGCACAGACGCCCTCAGAGCGATCCGTACTGTTCAGGCTTACGTCTCCTTCGATTCAGATCGAGGTTGTTCTCAGCGGCTCCAATCCCTGCTGTATTAGAGGGAAGCCCACTCACGAACGACTGCGAAGAAATGACGGCTCGAACGTTCTGTCGATCTCAGTTTCGAGGGTCGGACGCCGTTGGTAAATTTGCTGGTAAAATCACAGAATGGTTGGTACGGATGACGGTCGGCGAACGACGCATGGTTCGCAAGCGGTTGAAAAGAAATGCGGTCAGTTTTGAGAACGCCCGAATCCCTCTTCCTCCGCCACATTCTCATTCGACCGGCAGACGCACCTGAAATGTGGTGCGCCCCGGCACCGACGTTACCATGATCGACCCTTTGTGCTCGCGGATAATCCGGTGAACAATATCCAGGCCCAGGCCCGTTCCCTTGCCCACCGGTTTCGTGGTGAAGAACGCGTCGAAGATGCGGCTTTGTACATCCTTCGGAATGCCTGCGCCGCTGTCGGTCACCTCGACTAATACCTTGTCCGGCTCCTTGCAGGTGCGAATCTCCAGAACCTTCGGCTCAGCCGACGACATGGCGTCAATCGCGTTGTCGATCAGGTTGGTCCACACCTGATTGAGCTCGCCTCCGTTGGCGCGGATCAGCGGTAGGTCGCCAGCGAATATCTTCCTCACTTCGAAGCCGTGTTTCAGTTGATGTTGGAACATACGCAGCGTCACGTCGATGCCCTGCTCCACGTCCACATCGGTGACCGGCACGCGATCCATGTAGGAGTACGCCTTCACCGCTTGGATCAGGTCCGCGATCCGGCGCGATGCTTCCTCGATCTCGCGCGTCAGGCTCAGGACTTCATGGTCCGCGGCGAGGATGTGCAGTCCGTGCGCGGCATTGTGCGCTCCAACGATCTCGCGCAGCCTCTCGAGATTGGCTGGACGCAAGCCTGCCTCCACCAGGGAGGACGCGAGGTTCGTCTCCAGCCCGTACGATTCCAGCCAGTCCGACATCTCCTCTTCGCGATCGGACCGCTCCAGCCCGTCGAGCTTTTGAGGATGCTTGGCCGCCTCGGTAATAATGCCGCCTAGGTCCAGTATGAGGTCCTGAGCCTCCTGCGAGATTACGTCGCCGCGCATGGCGATTGTATGCGTACGGCGCTCCATCAGCGCGTCGCGCAACCGGGCGGAGGATCGCACTACCGCGCTCGAAGGATTATTCAACTCATGGGCGAGCCCTGCGGACAATTTACCAAGCGCCAGCATCTTATTGGCGCGCTCGTCGCGCTGTGTCGTGTCGCGAGCGCGATCGATCATTTCGTTCACCAGCTTCTGTGCCAGGCACGGAGCCTTGTATACCAGCTCGCGCAAATGCGACGCGTGCATCACAGCCGCTCGCGACGCCTTCACTGCCAGGCCGCGGCCGCGGATCGTGGTCATGCGCGAAAACGGGAGGACTCCCGTGGGTTGGCCTGGGAGACGGATGAAGGCGCCTCCGTAGAGGTCCGAATCGCGGAGGAAGTGCAACTCTCCTTCCAGCACCACGATGAACTCCGTCGCCGGATCGCCGGGCTTGACGAACTCCTCGCCAGCTTCGTAGCAACGCACAACGAAACGCTCCGCCAGCCACTCCAGCGCGGCGGGTTCGTCATCCTTGAACAGATCGAACTGGCGAAGTTCGTCGGGAGTAATGGGTGGACAGATCTCCGGCATATCAGCGATTCGCCATGTGCTGGCGGATAAAGTACAACACAATCGACCCTTCGCCAACGCTGTTGGCCACGCGCCGCACCGCTCCGTCGCGCGCGTCGCCGACGGCAAAAACGCCCGGCATATTGGTTTCCAGTAAGTAAGGATCTCGCTTCAGGCTCCAGCCCGCAGAGCGCTTCCCGCTAAGCAGAAACCCCTTCGCGTCGCGCGCCAGCGTGCCCTCCAGCCATTCCGTATGAGGCTCCGCGCCGATGAAGATGAACAGCGCGCGGGCGGCGCGTTCCTCGATCTCCTTCGTATCGTGATGCTGAATGTGTATCTTTTCGAGCTGCCCTTCTCCTTCGACCTTCGCCACCTCGGCGTTCGGCATCACAGCGATGTTGGAGATTTCCTTAATGCGCTCCACCAGATAATGAGACATCGACTTCGACAGCCCGTCAGCGCGCACCACCATCGTCACGCTGCGTGCGAACTGCGAAAAATGCACTGCCGCTTGCCCGGCGGAGTTCGCGCCTCCCACAATGTATACATCCTCGCCTTCGCACGACATCGCTTCGGTGGTCGCCGCGCCATAATAGACACCGGCCCCGGTCAGGCTCTCGACGCCTGGAATCTCCAGCCTGCGCCACTGCACTCCCGACGCGATCACGACGCTATGCGCGGCCAGCTCCCGCCCGTTATCGAGCGTAATGACGCGATACTCGCCATCCGCGGCCAGCTTCACCGCGCGCGCCGGTGCCAGCACCTCAGTGCCGAAGCGCTTCACCTGCGCCACGCCGCGGCGCGCCAGGTCCGCTCCGCTGAGCCCCGATGGAAAGCCGAGATAATTCTCAATGCGCGAGCTCAAACCCGCCTGTCCGCCCGCCGCTTCCCTTTCGATCAACACGGTCCGGAGGCCTTCGGTGCTGCAGTAGAGCGCGCAAGCCAGACCAGCAGGTCCCGCTCCGACGATAATCACGTCGTAAAAATCGCGGCTCGGCGATGTGGTCAACCCAAGCTTCGCCGCCAGCGCTGCCGTGGTCGGCTTTTCCAGCACCGAGCCATCGGGAAAAATGACCGCCGGCAGGGATCGCGCTGCCGCGCCCAGGGCCGCCTCAATCCGTGGGTCCATGGCCGCGCCCGGTTCCACCCAGCGATAAGGAATCTGGCTCTTGGCCAGGAAATCCTTCAATTGATGCGTTTCGGAGCTCCATCGCGCGCCGACCACATAAGTGCCCTCGAACGCCGCCAGGTTGTTCGCGTCCCAATCACCCAGCAGGTCCGTCAGCACAGGAAACAGGTTCTGCTCCGGAGGCTCCCAAGGCTTTAACAAGTAGTGGTTCAGCCGTACCTTATTAATCGCATCGATCGCTGCGTCCGAATCGGCGTAGGCCGTAAGCAACACGCGTCGGGCGTCGGGCTGCAGCGGCAGCGCCTGACGCAGGAATTCGGTGCCGCTCATGCCCGGCATCCGCTGATCCACCACGAACAGAGCGATCCGGTCGCCGCGCGCGGTCAACTGGCGCACCAGGTCCAACGCTTTTTCAGGCGAATCAGCAGAGACCACGCGATAGGACGCGTTGAACTGAGACTTGAGGTCGCGCTCGACGGCCCGCAGCACGGCGGAATCATCGTCCAGGGCTAAAATATAGGGCTTGCGCATGGGTCTGACTACATCTGATTCAGGGTACGATGAAAAGTCGCATGGAAGATAAGCTACTCGAATTATTAACAGTCTATGAATGGGACCACGTGCGCGGTCCTGCCGACGCTCCCTTCACTCTGATCGAATACGGCGATTATGAGTGCCCGGACTGCGGACGCCTGTTTCAAAGCCTCCGCGCCATTCAGGATCAGCTCGGGCCCAAGCTCCGCTTGATTTACCGCCATTACCCGTACTCCGGCATTCATAAACACGCGCAAATGGCCGCGGAAGTAGCCGAAGCGGCCGCCGCGCAGGGACGCTTCTGGGAAATGCACGACCTGCTGTTTGAAAATCAGGCCGCACTAGAGCGCAAGCATCTCCTCGACTACGCCCTGCGCCTTCAACTGGACGTCGAACGCGTGCGCAGGGAATTGAAAGAAGAAACGCACTTCCAGCGCGTGCGCAAAAACTTCATCGAAGGCGTGCAAAACGGCGTCAACGGCACCCCGGGCCTGTTTCTGAACGGCGTCCGCCAGCAAGGCTCGTTCGACGAAGCCCAAGTCCGCGCGATGCTGGCCTAGCCGCCGTGCGATAATTTTTCGCAACGACCCATGCGCTTCCGATTCACCCTGTTGTTCCTCGCCCCCATGCTGTTTGCGCAGAAACCGCCCGCCTTCGACGCCGCGGCGGTAGAGCGCGGACGCTCCCAATTTAAATCCAACTGCGGATTCTGCCACGCCGACGATGCCACCGGCAATCGCGCGCCGGATTTGATCCGCTCCGCGCTACTCAGCCACGACGTGAATGGCGACTTGATCGGCCCCGTGATCCGCAACGGGCGTCCGGATAAGGAAATGCCCGCGTTCCCCACGCTCAGCGACAAGATCGTCGCGGACATGGTTGTGTTCCTCCACAAACAGGCCTACGACGCGCTGCATAGCGCCGGCGTTCCGAACGATTATCCCCTCAAGAAGCTGCTTACCGGCAATGCCGCAGAAGGCAAGATATATTTCAACGGTGCGGGAGGCTGCTCGGGGTGCCATTCACCCGCGGGGGATTTGGGCGGAGTTGCGAAGAAATATTCGCCGCTCGCGCTGCAACAGCGATTTCTCTATCCCGCGCGAGCCGCGCGCGTCACGGCCACCGTCACCACCCGCGACGGCCAAACGTTCGAGGGCGCCGTGGCGCATGACGACGAATTCGAAATCGCCATTACCGCCGGAGGCTGGTACAAGTCCTGGAAACGGGGGGACGTCAAGGTCGATCTTCACGATCCCCTGGCCGCGCATCGCGCGTTGATGGAAAAATACACCGATAAGGACATCCATAATTTGTTCGCCTACTTGGAGACTCTCCAATGAGAACCGTGCTGTTCTTGCTTGCATTGCCGATGTTCGGGCAAGGCCTCGATCCGGCGAAAATGCTGGTGCCGCCCACGGACACCTGGCCGACATACAACGGCGATTATTCCGGACGCCGCTATTCAACCCTCAAGCAGATCGATCAATCGAACGTGAAGCAGTTGACGCTGGCCTGGGTTTCGACGTTGCGCACGGTGGGCATCAAATCCACGCCCTTGGTGGTGAATGGCGTCATGTACATCACCACGCCCGACAACATCTGGGCGCTTAATGCGCGCAGCGGCCACACCATCTGGCACTATTTGCGCGAATCGCAAGGCGACCACATCGGCCAGCGCGGCGTCGGCATGTATAAAGATTGGCTCTATTTCGAAACGCCCGACTGCCACCTGATTTCGCTCAACGCGAAGGACGGCACCGTGCGCTGGGATATCGAACTGGCCGACCCGAAGCTGGGCTATTTTGCCACCATGGCGCCCTTGGTCATCCGCGACCACGTTCTCGTCGGCGTATCGGGCGACGTCACCGACATCCCCGGTTTTCTTGAATCGATCGATCCCGAAACGGGCAAAGTGCAGTGGCGCTGGTACAGCGAACCCAAGCCTGGCGAGCCTGGATCGGAAACCTGGCCCAAGGGCACCGACGCCATTCTGCACGGCGGCGGCATGACCTGGATCACTGGCACCTACGATCCGCAGTTGAATCTCACCTATTGGGGCACGGGCAATCCGAATCCAGTACTGAACGGCGATGGACGCCCCGGCGACAATCTCTACACGTGCTCGATCGTCGCGCTCAATCCCGATACCGGCAAATTGCAGTGGTATTTCCAGCCGTCTCCCCATGACACCCACGATTGGGACGCCGCCCAGACTCCCATTCTTTTTGAAGATACGAAGAACGGCGTTCAGCGCAAGCTGATCGCCCAGGCCAGCCGCAATGGATATTTCTTCGTGCTCGACCGCACCACCGGCGAGCATATTTTGACCAAGCCGTTTATCGAAACCAACTGGTCGCAAGGCATCGACGCGCACGGGCAGCCACGTCCCAAGCGTGAAAAGGAACCCAAGCCCGATGGCGTTCTCGTCTCGCCCGGCTCCGATGGCGCGACCAATTGGATGGCCCCGAGCTACGATCCCAACTCCGGCCTGTACTTCATTAGCGCGCGCCGCATGTGGAGCGAATTCTACATGACCGCCGAGAGTAAGCCCGAAGGCTGGGCCGGGCGCGACCGCAATTTATGGGCGCAATCGGTGCTGGAAGCGATCGATCCCAAAACGGGCGATATTCGCTGGCGCCATGAAGTGGGCGAAGGTGAAAACTCGTCAGGCATGCTCAGCACCGCGGGGCATCTGTTGTTCGCGCAGGATAATTCGGACAATCTGATGGCGCTCGATCCAGCCACGGGCAAAACGCTGTGGCACGTTCCGGTAGGCGGGCGCATGGCCGCATCGCCGATGACGTATGAGCTCGAAGGCCGCCAGTATCTGATCACCGCCATCCAAAACTCGATCTTCGCCTGGGCGCTGCCGGAACGTTAACCCAGCAGTTCGTATATCCTGTAGCGATGAACAATCGGCTCCCTGCAGAGCTTATGGCCGAATTTCTCGGCACACTGGTCCTGATTTTGTTTGGCAACGGCGTCGTCGCCATGGATGTTCTGTTCCACAAGGGCGGTTACACCAACATTACGCTGGCCTGGGGATTGGCCGTGACGATGGGCATTTACATCGCGGGAAAAACCACCGGCGCGCATCTGAACCCGGCGGTCACCGTCACCCTGGCGGCCTTCCGCGGATTCCCTTGGAGCAAGGTACTTCCCTACTGCCTGGTGCAGACCGCCGGAGCCTTCTGTGCCGCGGCGCTAGTCTTCTGGAACTATCATCCGCAGTTCATGAAGGTAGATCCGGCTCTGGAATCCACGGCCGGTATCTTCACCACGTTCCCGGCCTTTCCGATGCAACCCGTGGCAGGCTTGCTCGACCAGACCATCGGTACGGCGCTCCTGCTGCTGATGATTTTCGCCATCACTGACGAACGCAACACGCCTCCGGGAGCGAACATGGGTCCGCTGATGGTGGGCCTTGTCGTCGTCGTCATCGGCATGGCGTTCGGAGGCATGCACGGCTATGCCATCAATCCCGCGCGCGACCTCGGGCCGCGGCTGTGGACCGTGGTCGCCGGTTTCAAGAACAACGGCATGACCGACGGCTCAAACGCCTACTGGGTCCCCATCGTCGGACCGCTCGTCGGAGGCCTGATCGGCGGCGGCATCTACGATTTTCTGATCCGAAAGCGCCTTCCGGCCTAATAGAAAGCCGGGATGGGGCGATACGTCCTTCATGACCATAAGCAGCGTAACGGCAGCCTACCAGACCAGCGCGGTGCAAGCCTCCGCGCCCAAGACGCCCACCCCGGCATCCACGTCCAGCGCGCCCCCCCAGCAGGACAGCGTCCACCTGAGCGCAGCGGCATTGGCCGCATCGGGCGACGCGGACGGAGACGGCGACAGCCACTAGACCCGCGCAGCCCCCGCCGGCCCGAATGCGAACGGCATGGCGGGGAATCGAAACAGGTCTGGACCTCACCGTACTGCTGACCTGCGAGCCGCCATGCGGTAGCATGCTGGCGGGCGCGACAATCCCCGCCGCTAACATGGTTTAATAGTGAGAGGTTAATAGAAAAGTTCCCCGCAACCCGGGGGCTCGGGAGTTACGTCTCACTACTCATGCGGTCTGCCTTATTACTCTTCTTGTGCGCAGGCGTTTACGCCGCCACACCGGTCAAACTCCTCCAGACCGCTCCCATCCAGTTCGAACACGGCGATCAAGGCTGGACCGCCCGTGGCTTGGGCTACGCCTTCCGCTTCGAAAACACCGGAGCGGCCATACGTCTGGGCGACCGCACCCTGCGAACCGAATTCCTGGGAGCCAATGCCTCCGCGCCGTTCACCGGCATCCATCCCTCGGCGCATCCCACCAATATCTTTCGCGGCAACAGCTACAGCCGTGTCGACAATTTTTCGCAGCTCCGCCGCTCTGGCATCTATCCCGGCGTCGACCTGGTCTATTACAGCCGCAACGGCGAACTCGAGTACGATTTTGAGATCGCCCCAGGCGCCGACCCATCGCCCATCGCCCTGCAATTCCAGGGCGCCGACGCGGTCCGCCTGAACGACCGCGGCGAGTTGATCGTCACTATGGCGGGTCAGGAATTGACCCAGCGGGCGCCCGAAATGTACCAGCGCAAGGCCTCCGGGGAACTGGTGGCTGTCCAGGGCTCCTACCGTCTGGGCAAGAGCGGCATCGTGCGATTCAATTTGGGCGATTACGACGCCTCCCAAGCGCTGACCATCGACCCGGCGATCGCGTATCTGGCCTTCCTGTCCGGCTCGGCGTCAGATAAGGGCATTTCGGTGCAGCACGACCAGGCGGGCTACCTTTACCTCGCCGGCTATACCTATTCGACCGATTTTCCGGCGGGAGGTGTTGGCTACGCCACGGTACCTCACGGTGGCGTTGACTGCTTCCTGATGAAGATCAACCCCACTGCGTCGGACCCGACTCAGGTGATCGTTTATTCGTCCTATTTCGGAGGCTCTTCCGACGACATTCTGACGGCCATGAGGGTAGATCAGGCCGGCATTTTCTACTTCACCGGCTACACCCATTCGACCGACTTCCCTACCTCCGGCGCTGCCTATTCCAACGTGCCCGCGGCTCCCTACTGGCACCCGTTCCTGGTGGCGCTCGATTCCAATCAGGACAATATTTATTCAGAAATCTACTCCACGTACTTCGGCGGCAGTACTGGCAACGATTACGGCGAAGGTATTTTTCAGAAGAACGGCTTTATCTACATCTGCGGCTACACCGAATCGACGGACTTTCCCACTTCGGGCGCGTTTCAGGGATCGATTGGCGGCGGCCAGGACGCCTGGATCGCCAAATTTGACCCCACGCAACAGGGCCTGAAGGGATTAGTTTTCAGCTCCTATCTCGGCGGAGGAGCGCAGGACAGGGCCCTCGACATCGCCGTGGATAACAACGGCCTGATCTACACCACCGGCTCGACATTCTCCGACGATATCGAGGTAACAGCGAGCACGGCCTATGCCAACTACTCCGGCGAAGGCGACGCGTTTTTCGCCATCATCGACCCGAACGCCGCGCAAGTGAATTACCTCACGTTTTTCGGCGGCAACTCGGGCTTCGACGAAGCCAAACGCATCGTGCTCGATCCGAATGGAAAGTGGATCGCCATTGCCGGTTACACCATGTCCTTCGATCTGCCGAAGACGCAGAATGCCTATCAGCCGGTCATGCCTTCGCTGGCCAACGTGGACCAGTTCGGCAGTCAGGCCACGAGCAATGGATTCCTGGCCTACTTCGACCTGACCAAGACCACCGCGCCCGGGCAAGGCCTGGTCTATGCGACCTACTTCGGCGGCTACGGCGGCGAGGTCATCTACGGCCTTGCAAGAGATTCAGCCGGGCGATTCTATATTTCGGGCTACACGCTTTCCAGCAATCTTCCGGTCACGAACAACGCGTTCAACACCACGTCGTCCGGCGGAGGCTTGAACGGATTCGTGGCCGTGATCGACCTGACGAAGCCCAGCCAGTTGACGTACTCCAGCTATGTCACCGGCCCAGGGAACCAGACCGCCTACAGCGTCGATGTCGATAAGAATGGCGCGGTGTGGATCACGGGTGCGGCCACCGGCAATATCTTCCCGAACGGCTACGAGACGTTCCCCACCAATCCTCAAACCGGCGCGACGCAGCCCGGCAAGGAAGCGTCCTACATCTGGGGCTTCACGATTCAATAAGATAGCACAGCCGGCTGTGTCTATCTCCGTGGGCAGCCCGGACTCGCCGCCGCTCCACGGTCGATTTTCGACGGTGCGGGCAGCCAGCGGCTTTGTCCCTCGACTGACGCCGAGGGCTGCGCAGCCCGGTCCGTAAGGGCCGGGAAAACGCAAGCATTTTTCCGCAGCCGGTCACGGATACGCGTTTGCATCGATCAGTCGGTTTAGCGAGGCGGCACGTTCCACACGGCGAGGTGATTGCGCTCTGGGCCTTGTACAGTGACAAACCGGCCAGGAGCCAGCCGGTAAGTCCAACCGATGCCCGCTTCCGTAGCAATCGTTACCGGATCGATGATCCTCATCTTGTCCACGTCGATCAGGAACAAGCGGTCGTCAAGCGAGGAGACGACTGCGCGGTCTTCATCAACGTACACGACACATTCGGCGAGGCCGTACTCCTCCTCCTCGGGCCAAACCAGACGGCCTTTGAGAGGGCCGCGCGGATAATCATAAAGCTGAAGCTCTCCCTCGGAAACGACGAGAAACTCCTCAAGCCACGGATTCAAGGCGCGCGGAGCCGTATCGCTCAACTCTGGGAACATCTCGACATCGATCTTGCCTTTACGATGTCGAGCCCAGAAGATCGCTTGTCCATCCTGTCCCGCGGCAATCCAGATGACCACGGAGCCGTCGTCCGTATGAGGAAACAAGTGGACAAAGGAGCCGCCATACGGATCCTCAAACTCCAGCCGCGCGACTGACTTCCATTGCTTGGGCTCAAAGATCTGCACAAGCCCGCCTATGACGCAAGTCCACAAAAGCCCGTCTGATCCAAAAAGCACGCTGTCCGATCCGGCCGGGATCCGGTGAACCCGTTTCCCGGAAGGGACCGAATAAATGCCATCGCTTGCGACGGCGAGCAGCGTTCCTTCCGGATTGAGCGAGATCCCTCCCGGCTCAAACAGCCGCTCGAACGACGACGCCTCGTTCGAGTCGGGCATCACCAGCGACTCCCTCGCGCGACACAGCGACTATATGTCCCATCGCCGACAACGTGACGTGGTACGCGCGATGCTGCAGCTCTATTTCCCGGATCGGCTCGATGTTCCGCATCGTCCCTCACATCATAATGAAGTCATGACCAACAAAATCTGCCTCGTCACCGGTGCGACCAAGGGCATCGGCCGCGCCATCGCCAAGATGTTGCTTGAAGAAGGAGCTTCCGTCGCCATCTGCGGGCGCTCCCAGGACGCTGTCGATCGTACCGTTTTGGAACTGCGCTCGGAGACGGGCGGTAAAGTCGCGGGAAAAGCCGCCGATGTAAGAACACATGCAGATGTTGCCGGACTCTTCCGATTCGT
>Ga0075029_100000786_pt1 | contig 18257 bp, 13 predicted proteins | sample LitLauG_LLR_2013_FD_71391 | JGI IMG/M metagenome (GOLD analysis project Ga0075029, IMG submission 71391) | Freshwater sediment microbial communities from North America - Little Laurel Run_MetaG_LLR_2013 | ecosystem: Environmental > Aquatic > Freshwater > Creek > Sediment | place: USA...
GTTCAAGTGTTTTGATTTGAGAGGCGAAAACGAGAGCTTTTTGACCGTAGAGTACGCAGAGAGCCGCTCGCAGAGGCCGCCGAGAAATTCAAATTGAGCCACTACCGGGAAGGGGCAGCGCTTGCCGATTCCGGCTGCAGCCTCTACACTACAAGTTTTCCAATTCATTCAGGGCTGATGCCTGTGCTCTTTGGAAGCGCGGGCTGGCCGAAATCAAGATGAGGGTGAATGATCAGGCTGCGTCCTAGCATTGTTGGATCGGCAATCGCGACCATTTTTCTGCTGTGCTTCTCTGCTTGTGGGGGACATCGTCCCGTGGGCATAGCGCCCTTTCCCGGCAGAATCAGCCTGAACCCCTCCGGCAGCACTTCGGTTCAAGTCGGCGGCGTCTTCGTCCTGAATGCCACTGCACAAAATGCCGCGGGCGGCATCGTCAACACTGCCTTTACCTGGGCGTCAACCGATAGCTCCAAGTTGAATATTTCCCCAAACGGCCTGGCCTGCGCCGGACAGTGGGATGCCACCTACACCAACTGCACTCCCGGCAATTTCGGCCCCGTGCAAGTCACGGCATCCGCTCTGGGCGCGACCAGCGAACCTACGCTGGTTTTCGTCCACCCACCGATTGACAGCATTACCGTGACTGGCGTCCTGCTCGACAACATCCCGATCCAGGAGCCCTGCCTCTCCCAAGGCCAGACCATGACGGTTGAGGCTCACGCCTTCAGCCACGGGACGGACATCACCGCCGAAGTTGGGACTTTCACCTGGTCGGCCAATAACGCCAGCGTGGCCAGGGTCGTCCCGATCACCAGCAACTACGTTTTCAACGGATTCACTTACAACGTGGCTGCCAATCGCGCCACCGCGACGGCCTCTATTCCGGGCATCACGCAGATTTACGCCAGCGCCAGCGGCGCTTCCAGCACCTCGTTCCAGCAGCCGCAATATCAGTTTCAGGGCACGACGTCGCCCGTCCTCGACTTCTTCGAGACCTGCAACATCCAGAACCTCACCCTGGAACTGGGGGCCGCGGGAAACCAGCAGACCACGCAGACTACCTTTTCCACCACAAAAGGAATCGCGGAAAACGTCACCGCAGTGGTGACCGACATTATGGGCAACAGTTCCTTGCCCAACACCACCGGCGGGGTTGTGCTCAGCAAGATTCCTCTGACCTGGAGCGCATCGCAGCCGGGCGACATCGCTACGGGAACGGGATGCACGTTATCTTGCGGCCTGACCACCCCGAACCCGGGCTCTGGCACTGTTACCGCTGCTTGTACACCGCCAAACTGCAATATCGGGTTCCCCATCGTGCCGGCTTCATTGTCCGGGGACTTAACCCAGTGCACGCAATTCTTCCAGGCTCAGTATCCTCACTTCGCCGGCTGTCCACAGCTCATCCCTGAACCGGTGTATGCCCTGTCCCCCCCGTCCCCTCCGCTACAGGTTCCGCCTTTGCCGCAGACCGGAGCTATCTCCGGTGTGGTGACCGGCAGCGCGGCTACCAGTTCGGTACTTGCCACTAGCACTGGATGTGCCGGCACGCCGCCGGATACCTGCTCTACTAGCATCTATAGCTTTGCCACCTCGAAGGGCGTAGCCGGAAGTGCGTTCCCCCTGCCCACCTCGCCCAACTCCATCCTGTTCGACGTCGCCGGAGACAAAGCTTACCTTGGGAGCGAGTTCGGTGCGGTGCTGCTGACTCCCGCGAACTTTGGCTCGAACAACAACCCCTATGCATCTCTGGGCACCGTCAACGGGCGGGTGCTCGCGGTTTCCAATAACGGAGCCCTGTCGGTCTTTTCCGATACGATTCACACGCCGAACTCTGTTTACCTGGTCAACGCGGCAACTTCCAACTCAACCTCTGCCATCAACTTGAATATCCCGGAAGCTGTGGGCGCGGGGTTTTCGCCGGATGGATTCAAGGCCTTTATTCTCGGCGACTCCGGCCGATCGCTCTACATTTATTCCGCGCTCACAACCCTCGTGGGACCAGGGTCGGGAGGGCCGGGCACGAATCCGCAACTGGCATTGGCAGAGCCCGCGAACTCGGTTGCCTTCTCGCCGAACAGCGCCTTCGCTTTCGTGGCCGAGGGATACACCACCAGTGGCGGAGCCAACCTGACTGCCTTTAGCGTTTGCGATAATTCGCTCGCCAACTCAATCCCGTTGCCTGCTCCGCCGCTGTTCATGCAGGTGCTGCCCAATGTTCATCTGAACGGCGTGGATTCCAAGGGCCTCGCCATCCCGGACGGAATTCACATCGTCGTACTGGATTCGACCGGGTTCGACATCATCACGGCCTCGATCAGCGCGCCTCCGGGTGGAGCTCTTTGTCCACAGACTTTGAGCTTCGCTTCTACCGGAGTGCAACGCATCGAACTGGGCCAGGGCACCATTCAGCCGGTGAACTTCTTCGCCTCCGGCGACGGCTCGTTGCTCTATATCCCCGTGCTGGGTCGGTCCAGCATTCTGGTTTATAACTTCGAGAATGGAGGGGTGAGTGGAATCGAACTGCAAAGCAACGCGACCCCTCTGGGCGCATCTATGACGGCCGACGCCAGCGCCATCCTGATTGCCGGCAGCGACGGCCTGCTGCACCAGGTCAATACCGGACTGGGAGGCGCCGACTCGTTCCTGGTAGCGTTCCCCGACCTGACCAACCAACTGAACCCGTTCTGCACCTTCATCCCAACCTCAGGCCCCTGTGCCTTGAGTCTGGTGGCGGCTAAGCCGTAGGCGGAAGTGCGATCTCATCGACGGGCTCGAACTGTGGCGGGTTCAAACTGTGGCCGCTTCGAACTGTGGAAGAGCGGCGCTTCAGCGCCGCGTATTGGTAACACTTGTCGGGCTTTAGCCCCTGTGGTCTCCTACAGGGCGCTGCCTTCCAACTCTTTCCCCACACTGTCGAGCACGCCGTTTACGAAATGCACCGACTCCGGACTGGAGAATTTCCGCGCAATCTCCAGCGCCTCATTGATCACCACGGCCCGCGGCGTCTCCTTATAAGCCAGCAACTCTGCCACCGCGGCGCGTAACAGGTTCCGGTCGACGGCTGCCATGCGCTCCATGCGCCAGTGCTCGGCGTGCTTTTCGATCAGCCCGTCGATTTCCGCCACGCGATCCGTGGCTACGCGAAACAGATCGTCGGCAAATCCCCGCACCTCGGCGCTCGTCGCACCATGCTCGGCCCAGAACGTCCGCCGGACGTGCTCCGCATCCTGCTTCCCCATGTCAGATTGAAACAGCATCTGCAAGGCGAGTTCGCGAGATTTACGCCGAGTTCCCATAAAGAAAGTTATAGTTGCCAGTCTAATGCACGGGAGGGTTACTTGCTCCGCTTCGTCCTGGGCACTTTGCTCCGCGACTTGGTCTTGTCATTCCGACCGGAGGGAGGAATCCGCTTTTGGCTGACAGCTGATAGCTGAGAGCTGATAGCTGATTTCAGCGACGCCATTTCCACCGCCGCCAACGCCGCTTCGAACCCCTTGTTTCCCATCTTTAAGCCGGCGCGGTCGATCGCCTGTTCTAAAGTGTCGCAAGTCAGGACGCCGAACGCGTGCGGCACGCCAGTCTCCTGCGCCGACTGACCGATACCACGTGTGACTTCGTTGGCGATGACGTCGTAATGCGCGGTGTCCCCGCGCAACAGGCAGCCAATGCAAATGATCGCATCGTATCTTTTCGTTTCGGCCAGTGTCCGCGCAGCAGAGGGAATCTCGAACGCCCCAGGCACCCGCACCACGGCAATATCTTTTTTCGCGGCTCCGGTGCGAATGAGACCATCGCAAGCACTCAGCAAAAGCCGCTCGGCGATGAAGGCATTGAATCGGGCAACAACAATCGCGAAGCGCTTCCCGGAAGCGTCCAGCTCGCCTTCCAGCGCAGGAACGGCGGGCGTGGGCGGAGGCTCAACTTTGAGTTTGATTTTTTTCTCCGTGGCCTCTGTGTCCTCTGTGGTGATTTTTTTCGATCCGCGTGAATCCGCGGCAAAGAAGTTACTTGCCCTTGAACTGCGCCGCCCGCTTCTCCAGAAACGCCGTAGTCCCTTCCTTCTTATCCTCCGTCGCGCAGCAGACGCCGAACAGCGTCGCCTCCAGATACAGGCCCTCAGCGAGCGTCATCTCCATACCTTTGTTGACAGCTTCCATCGCGTACTGCACCGCCAGCGGAGCGTTGGCGATAATCTTCGCCGCAATCGCCTCCGCACGCGGAATCAACTCGGCCGGCGCGACCACTTCATTCACCAGCCCGATGCGGTGCGCCTCTTGCGCCGTGATCATCTCGCCCGCCAGCACCATCTGCATGGCGAGACCTTTGCCGACCAGGCGCGGCAGCCGCTGCGATCCGCCGTAGCCGGGAATGATTCCGAGCTTCACCTCCGGCTGGCCCAGCTTCGCGTTCTCGCTCGCCAGCCGCATGGTGCAAGCCATGGCGATCTCGCACCCGCCGCCGAGCGCGAATCCATTGATGCAGGCAATCACCGGCTTGCCCAGATTCTCAATCAGATTCAGGACGTTCTGCCCGCGATGCGTGTATTCCTTGCCGCTAACCGCGTCATGCTTGGCGAGCTCCGCAATGTCCGCCCCGGCAATGAACGCCTTCTCGCCCGATCCGGTAAAAATCACGACGCGGATGTCTTTGTCGTTCTTGATGTCGTGAAACGCCGCCCGCAGCTCCTCCATGGTCGCCATGTTGAGCGCGTTCAGCACCTTCGGCCGGTTGACGGTGACGTAAGCAATCGCGTTTTTCTTTTCGAGAAGTATGTTTTCGTAGTTCATAAATTCAAATTCCTCGCCACGGATTCACGCGGATTAACACGGATAAGAATCGCTTGTCATTCTGAGCGAAGCGAAGAACCCATGCACTTGCCGGCACAAAGCAAACTGCATAGGTCCTCGCTGCGCTCGATGACAAAATTATTTGTGATCCGTGTCAATCCGTGGCTAAAGTTTCTGCGCCCGCGGCTTCTCCGGGTCCGAATAATCATAAAACCCTTTGCCCGACTTCCGACCGTACCACCCCGCCATCACCATCCGCTTCAGCAGTGGAGGCGACGCAAACCGCCGCTCCTTGAACTCGTCATACATCACATGCGTAATGTAATAAGTCGTATCGAGCCCGACAAAATCCAGCAGCGTAAACGGCCCCATCGGATATCCGCAGCCCAGCTTCATCGCATTATCGATATCCTCAATCGACCCCACGCCTTCTTCATACGCGCGAATGGCATCGAGCAAATACGGCACCAGCAGCCGGTTTACGATGAATCCTGTCTTGTCCGACGTGCGCACCGGAACCTTGCCCAGCTTCTTCGCAAACGCGTAAGCGATTTCGTAAGCTTCGTCAGCGGTAGCGATGGTCCTCACCACTTCGACCAGCTTCATCAGCGGCACAGGATTAAAAAAGTGCAGCCCAATAAACCGCTCCGGCCGCTTCACCGAAGTCAAAAGCTCAGTGACTGAAATCGAGGAAGTATTCGAAGCGAAGATCGCGTCTTTCTTCACGATGCCGTCGAGCGACGCATACATCTTCTTCTTTTCTTCGACATTCTCGATGATGGCCTCGATCACGATGTCGCAATCAGCCAGGTCGGCTTTGTTGGTCGTCCCGTGAAGCCGCCCGCGGATCGCGTCTTTCTGCTCGGCGGTAATCCCGCCCTTCTCGACCGGCCGCTCGGCAAACTTCGCCAAAGATTTCTCAATCCCAGCGAAGCCCTTGTCGAGAAACTTCTGCTCGACTTCAAGCACCGTGACGTCAAACCCGGCCGTAGCGCAAACCTGCGCAATGCCAGATCCCATTAGCCCGCAACCGAGAACTCCAACTTTCTTGATTTCCATAATTGCTTCCTCGAAAAATTCGCACTGTCATCCTGAGCGAAGCGAAGGACCTACGCATTTCGCCGCTGAGGCAGGCGAGCATTCTCAACAAAAAGCTTCACGTCGATTTGCCGCTTGCAGGATTCGGCGTTTCGTTGTGATCTCGCAACCACTTCCAGAAGCTGAAAGCAAAACACAAACCGGATACGCCCCCAAAAACCCAAACCTCCTGATCCACGATCGGACCGGTTCGACCACGCCCGGCATTCAGCCACCAATAAGCTGCGACTCTTCCGACCGCAATACAGGCAAACAACCAAGGGAGAAGCAGGCCGCCCCATTCAAGCCGTCTAAAAACGAAGTAGGTCAAGCCCAGCAAGATCGGGATGAGCACAATGAAGATGGCATGCTGAAAGTCCATTAGTGCAGGCAAGAATCCATAAAAAAGCGCACAAGCAATCAGCAGCGCGTTCTTCATAAAAGCCTTCCCACTCAGCTCATACTCTCCACCACCATCGCGATCCCCTGCCCGCCGCCAGCACGGTCAGCGCCGAGCCGAAGTCCGCAGCCCCTTCACTCCACACCAACTCAGTTCTAGCACGACCACTAAGGCAGCCCACGTCGCGACATTCGCCAAAAACAATAGAATCACCCGCTTCCCCGCGTTCAACGGAATGGACGACTTCAAAGCTCGTTCGAACAGCGACGCCGGCTCGTGCAGAAGGTCTAAGGAATTGCTGGATAAGAACAGGGGCAAGAGGGTAAGCGCAACACCCACCAATAGCGCGATCCCAATACGTTTGACCCAAGTCATCGAAACCCCTATTTGGTTTTATCCGTGTTCATCCGTGCGAATCCGTGGCAAAGAATTCAATTCATGCTCTCCACCACCATCGCGATCCCCTGCCCGCCGCCAATGCAAGCCGTCGCCAGCCCATATTTCTTCTTCCGCCGCCGCAACTCATACAGCAGCGTGATCACCAGCCGCGTCCCGGTCGCGCCCAGCGGGTGCCCCAGCGCAATCGCCCCGCCATTCACATTCACCTTCTCGCGATCGAGCCCCAACTCCTTCTCGACCGCCAGATACTGCGCCGCGAACGCCTCATTCACTTCAATCAGATCGATGTAGTCCAGACTGAGCCCGGCCTTCTGCAAGGCAATCTTTGTCGCCGGCACCGGCCCGCGCCCCATCAACTTCGGTTCGACCCCGGCGATGCCCCAGCTCACAATCCGCCCCAGAGGCTCCATATTGCGCTTGCGCACCTCTTCGAGCGACATCACCACCACCGCAGCCGCGCCATCCACAATGCCGCTCGCATTGCCCGCCGTTACCGTCCCATTTTTCCCAAACGCAGGCTTCAACTTCGCCAGCCCTTCCATCGTGGTCTGCGGACGCCGGTGATCATCCTCGGTCAGCGATTCGCCCGTCGGCTCGCCCTTCGAATTGCGCAGCGGCACCGGCACCAGCTCTTCCTGAATGCGTCCGGCCTTGTACGCATCGTCGGCGCACTTCTGCGAGCGCAGAGAAAACTCATCTTGCATCTCGCGCGTAATCTCCTGCTGCGATCCGTAGAGCTCTGCGGTGTTAGCCATATAAGACCCGCAATAGGAATCCAGCAGCGCCACCATCAGCGAATCTTCCAGCTTGCCGCCCGGAGCCAGCGTAAAACCATCGCGCCCGCGAATCACAAACGGCGCCTGCGACATCGCCTCCATCCCGCCCGCCAGCACAATCTTCGCCTCGTCGGTCTGGATCATCTGCGCCGCGCTCACGATCGCCTGCATGCCCGACCCGCACAGCCGGTTCACGGTGAGCGCCGGAGTTTCGATCGGAATCCCCGCCCGCAACCCCACGTGCCGCGCCCCATACAGCGCGTCGCCGGAAGTTTGCTGCGCATTGCCCATCACGACGTGATCGAATTCCTTCGCATCGATCCCCGAGCGCTCAATCGCGGCCTTGGCCGCAACCGCGCCCAACTCCTGAGCGGTGTAATCTTTCAACTTGCCGCAATAGCGGCCAAAGGGCGTCCGCGCCCCGCTGACAATGGCAATATCCCCAGGTTTCAGCATGATTTTCTCGCAGAACTCCACTCTCAGCCGATCTGAAGCGATCAGCCAAACTTGTCAGTGTAGCAGCGCGTGAGCGGATTTGGCCATCGCGAGACCGGAGTTCATTTCGGCTCACCACCATTTACTCTAGCGCTCGCCGCCGCTATGGTGGTGCAGTCGAAGGCTGGGAGGGGTTCGATGGAACAGCGGATCAGCATCATCACGCTCGGAGTCACGGACCTGAAACGTAGCGGCGCATTTTTCGAGCGCATGGGATGGCGCCGCTCGGCGCTCAAGACGGACGGCATCCTATTTTTTCAAACCGGCGGAATGGCGCTCGCTCTTTACCCGCGGCATGAGCTCGCCAACGATGCGAATGTTGCTGCCGACGGCCACGGTTTCAACGGAGTTACGCTCGCCTACAACACGCGCAGTCGGGAAGAAGTCGATGCCGTGCTTCAAGAGGCTGCCACGGCAGGCGCGCGGATTCTCAAGCCTGCTCAGGAGGCCTTCTGGGGCGGCTATTCGGGGTATTTTTCTGACCCTGACGGGTTCCTATGGGAGGTCGCCTGGAATCCATTCTTCCCGATCGCAGAGGATGGAAGGATTCGAATTCCGGATTGAGTCTTGCAATTGCCTACGCTACCGCGCCCGCCGACATCTCCGCCGGGCCCAGCGCCACAACTTTCCCTTGCCCGTGCACCATGGCCTGCGCCAGCGCGTGCTCGGCTCGGTTGATCACTTCCGTGACCACATCGATGGGATCGTACTCGTTGCGAATCACCGCCTCGGCAAGCCCGGCAGAGAACTGCACGGCCTGCGCGGGCGCGGCGTCATCCTTCCCCGGGACCTTTACACCGGCAATAATCTTGCGCAGCTTTTCCACCGCCATCATCGCTTCCTTCTCCGCGGTCTCCCCCAGCAGGATGGCGATGGTGGTGGTGTCATAACGGAATGCCAGGTCGTTCGAGCGGATATTGGCGGAGAACAACTGCCCCAGACGCTCCATCACGGCCTGCACCTCGGACTCGCCATGCTCCTTAATCATGGCCGCGCTCTTGCCAAACTGCACCAACAGTAACGAGAGCGCCGACGCATTTTGGATGGCGCGCTTGCTCTCGGCCAGCAACAAATCAAGATACGAGGCCCGCTTCAGCAAGCCCGACTTCTCGTCGGTGACCGACAGATTTTTTACCAGCCGCCGCAGCCCGGCATTGTTGAGCGCGATCACCATCTGCTCCGACAAGGTCTTGAGCACCACCTGATCGGACTGCGGCCAGGCCCGCGCCTGCCTGTGAATTAACACCAGAATTCCGACCGTCTCCTCGCCGTCGCATAAGGGAATGGCCAGAATCGACTGCCCGCCCAACTCCGCGGCAATTTTTTTCAACCCAGGATTCTTCCCGGCATCCTGGACCACCAGCGGTTCACTTCCTTCGGCCGCCTGATAGAGGCACGCCACCAACTCGGCAATGGCCGCGGCACTGGCCTTCTTCGTTCCTTCGGCGCAGAACTCGTCTGCAGCCGTCGGTGAAAGACCGGGCTTGCCCATCGCGGCGACGCAGCGCGATGCTTCCCAGTGCGCTCCAATTTCCTTCACCGCCGTGCTCAGCACCGCCGGGGCCGTGCCCTGGTGATACAGCTTGCGCGTAATCTCGGCAACCCGGGTGAAAGTACGAACATCGTTCGCAGGGTCCGCTGCAGGACCGGCCGCTGTCGCCGTGGACGAAGACGCGGCCTGCGCCGCAGGCGGCAGGGGCGCCGACCCGGCATAGCGCGGCGTTACTCCGGCTGAGAGATACAGACGCTGCAAATCTTCGTTGCGTTCCTCTTCGCGGGGAAATAGCTCCTGAATTCTCTGCAGTCGTTCCACCGCCTTGTTGCGCATGCCGTACTGCACCAGGATTTCCGCCTGCAGCATCAAGTCCTGCAGCGTCCCGGCGCCCAGCGTGGGCTCCTCCACATGCGTGGGCGCCTCCATGGGCTTGCCGACGGAGTTGAAGCGCGATGAAATTGCCTTGAAACGCCCCTCCTCCACGTGCCCTTTGAGCATGTCGAGCCGCTTCAAATGGCCGGGCTCGTAAGGATCGACCTCCGCCGCACGATCCAGACACTCTGCCGCTTTCGCGAAGTCTCCGGTGCTGCAGTAGAGATCGAACAGCTTCAGCAGGGTCTGGCAATAATCGTTTTCGCGATTGGAAGAGTTATACAGCTCGCTGAGGAACTCCAGGATTTGGGGCGATGCCCGATGCGTCGCGGTAATGTCCTGCAGGATGGCGATGAACTGCCGCCGTTCCCCGCGCCGGCGCTGAAAATTTTCCAGCTTGCGAGCCAGGGCCACCGCGTCGTCATCCAATTCGCAATCCAGCAATTGCCCGATCAGCGCGATCACCTGCTGCACGCGCGCCGGATTCTGCTCGAACAACTGCCACACCATCGGCTCGGCCTCAGCGAAGCGGCCGGTGGACAGCAGTGCGCCTGCGTAGGTTTCTCTCCACTCGACCGACACCTGACCGGCGTTGAGTTGTGGTTCGAGAATAAAGATCGCCGCCCCGGCCTGCCCCTGCGCCAGCAGTGATTTGCCATAGGCCAGCGCAATGTCAGGATCCGAAGCATCTTCCTGATAAGCCCGCTCGTACCACTGCAATGCTTCGCCGCTCTCGGCGGTCGCCAGTTGCGCCAAACGCTCAAACGCCGAGGCTGCTGCCTTGCGATCGCCCAAGTCCGAAGCGAGTTCCGCCACCCGCGCCCAGTTCGCTTGCGTCGGCTCGAGCGCCACGATGCGGTTCAAAATCTCGAACGAATCTTTTTGGTTGCCCACCTTCGACAAGTCGGATAACGCAGCTTCGTAGGTGCCGGCCGCCAGCTTCTTGTTCGATCCCTCCAGGAGCTGGCCAAAGCGTACTTTCTGCTGCCAGGTCGGACTTCCATGGCGTGCCAGCTTCTTGTAAGTCAAGCTCGCGCGAGTGGCGTCTCCCGTAGCGACCTGGCGCTCAAACAATTCGCCCAGTAACCGCACGGCTTCAGGGTTGCGACTCAAGGAAAGACACAAGTCCGCCGCCAACTGCCGCACCACGTCATTTTCCGGATCATCCCGCAGGACCAGCAGATATTCTTCGAGAGCTTCGGCGGTCTTGCCCTTTTGCAGCAGTTTCTCCGCGCGCTCCACGCGTTTCGCCAGTTCGGCGCGGTCCAGTCGTTTTGTGAGTTCTGGCATGCGGAGAGCGGAGTTAGCCCTGCTCCGATTCTAGGAGCGCCCCACAGGCCCAGCAATGCGGTAACGCCCCGACCCGGTTACGAAGGTCATCCGCTTTCTGAAGGAGGCGGCTACCCTTCGTGAACCTTAGTGTCCTTAGTGGTTGATGCTTTCGCTTTTTTCAGGGAGGACTATGATTACAGCGGAAATTTGACCAGATACGCGCCCACGATTCGCGCGCAGGCTTCCACAAAGTCCTGTTCCGGCTTTGTAAACGTGCTGGGAAAGTAGCTCTCGATATCAAGCTCGGCGGCCAGCACGTTCTTCACCGAGATCGGAACCACGATCTCACTCACCACCATCGAAGACCCGGAAAGGTAGCGCGGATCTTTCGAGACGTCATCCACGACCACGGTCTGCCGGCTGACCGCCGCGGCACCGCACAGGCCGCGGTCGAGCGGGATGCGCGCATTGGGCGTAAAGCTGCCCGCATACGGCCCAACTAGCAGGATGCCCCCATCTGCCGGGTCCACCAGATAAAAACCCACCCAGTTGTAGCGCGTCATTTTTTCATGCAGACGCCGCGCCATGCGCTCCATCAGAACCGTGGCGGATAGCCCGGTTTTCGCGACCGTCTCAAACTCGCGGACAAGTTCCTGGTGCTCATCGCTCATACCGGCCTCGCGTGGGGCTGCCTCGGAAAAACGAATGTTTGTCGGCACTATTGAGGAGAACAGAAATTCTATGCGAACCAGGTTGAATCCCGATAGCAAATTACGCGGAATTGAGACTCGGAAGTTCGACGGCGGAATGCCACGTCCGCCGTCTCTTTCCACCAGCGTTTGGGTCATTCGTTCTTTTTTGCTATTGTGCTGCATTGCCCCCGGACGCTTCTATACACGAAGAAGGCCTCCATCACCAACTCACCGCCGGACAAATGGCGATGGTTGCTGTCGGAGGCTCGATCGGCACTGGTCTCCTGCTCGGTTCCGGCGCCGCCATGGAAGCCGCCGGGCCCGCCGCCATTCTCAGCTTCATCGCGGCCGCCTTCATCAACTTCACCGTCGCGATGGCCCTGGGCGAGTTGGCCTGCGCGCATCCGGCCGCCGGATCCTTCGGCGTTTACGGCGATCTATACCTCAACCAGTTCGCTGGATTCATTGCCCGCGCTGGATACTGGCTCGGTCTCGCCCTGGCCATCGGCGCGGAAATGATTGCTGCCGCAACCTACATGGGGGCGTGGTTTCCGCGCGCCCAGCCTTGGGTGTGGATCGTGCTTTTCGGCTTCATCCTGCTGGTGATCAATTTGAACAACGTCGGCTCCTACGGGCGCGTCGAGTTCTGGCTCTCGATGATCAAGCTCGCCACCATCGTCGCCTTCATCGTGATCGGCGCGTCATTGCTGCTGGGCGGACGCGTCGCACCGCATTACACCGCGTACGGCGGATTCTTTCCCAAAGGCCCTTGGTCTCCGCTGCTCGCCATCACATTCGCCGTCTACAGTTTCGGCGGAGTGGAAATGGTCGCCGTGACCACCGGCGAATCACGCTCCACGAAGGAAACACCGCGTGCGGTCTGGCTGACGTTCGCGACGCTGACCTTCGTTTACCTTGGCGCGATCACTATCTTGCTTGGCCTGATGCCATGGAATAAAGCAGGCATCACCGAAAGCCCTTTCGTGACGACATTTCGGCTGGTCAACATCCCCAACGCCTCGGCCGTGATGAACTTCGTCGTGCTCACAGCCGCTCTCTCCGGCGCCAACGCGACCATTTATGTTGCAGCCCGCATGATCTTCTCTCTCGCGCGCACCGGATGGGCTCCGGCCCGCTTCGGCGCTCTCAACCGTCAAGGCTCCCCGCAATACGCGGTGCTGCTGTCGTGTTGCGGCATTTTGTTTGCGCTGGCCTTGGTTTTTTGGGCGCCGCAGAACGCGTTCCGCTACATTGTTGGAGCCGCGTTCACTGGAATGATTCTTTCCTGGATCATCTCGCTCGCCGCGCATATCAACTTTCGCCGCCGCCGCTCGCCACAAGAACTCGCCGCGCTACCGCTGCGCTCCCCGCTCGGCCGGTGGGGCTCGGTCGTCGGCCTCATCGCAGTGATCGTCGCCCTGATGCAGACCTGGATCACCCCGCGGATGAACCTGTGGAGCGGCCTGGGCTGTCTGGCTTTCCTGACTCTCGCATTCTTCCTGCTCCGTCCGCGTTCCGCTAATGGCGGAAACGTACAGTCATCCCGCATGGGATAACGGTCAAAATCGCCGCTTGCCTGGCGAAGTACAACCCGTAGAGATGAGTGCCTTAGTGGGTCAATGGGTGCGATCGACTCATGCTAACGAATGGTCAGAGTCATTCCGCCGGCGCCAGAATCGCATCCAGCCGGTCGGGCGTGGCCTCGACTCGTTCCAGGTGCGGATATCGCATGCCGCCGTGGTAGTCGAGAGAAACGGTGACGAACTCGTCGCCGCGTTTCAGCAGCAGCTTGATCGCATCCTTACTCTGCTCAGCCGCCAGGATCGCGTCCCGCAGAACTCCCGGCGCATACTTCTGATCGTTGACCGCTTGCAGTTGCATATCCGGAGTAATGCCGGCTTTGAAGGCCAGACCATCCCACAAGACATTTTCAAGGCCGCCATCTTTATTGACCGAGAAGCCCAGCGAGGTCGCGAAGCTGACTCCACGCGTCGGGTCGGCCTTCTTCAGCCAGTCCGGTTCGTGATCGTTATAGACCAGCCGGTATCCGCCCTGCGCGAACCCATTCTCGGGCACGCTCGCGCTGACTTCATACACGCGCGTGCGGAAAAAACCTACCCAATCATACGGCTGCACCGTATTCATGGCCTTGACGATGTCTTCCAACGTATACCCAACCGTAACGTAGCTGCCGTTGTCGATTCCGAAAAACAGCTTCGCAAAATCATCCAGCGACTTTTTCCCGCCGCTGAGCTCGCGAATCTTCGTGTCGGCATCGAGCCACACCAGATCCGACTCGGGATAGTAGTCGTACCCACGCTGCCAACTCTGCCAAGCTCCGGCCATGGCCCCGTGCGACGAAATAATCGGTTCATTCGTGGTGTCTTCCAAAGAACGCCATTTCCGCCCCGGACTGATTTCGAAGTTCGCCGCGATGTGCGCCCACACATCGCGCGCCTGCTCCGGCGTTCGCATTCCCGAACGCGCCGTCAGCACGTTGCCGTAGTAGTCGGTAAGCCCTTCATAGACCCATAGCAGGTCGTTGCGCATGGGCACGTTGAAGTTGGGCGTCCACAAATCCGCCGGACGGCGGAATTTGCCGTTCCACGAATGCGTGTATTCATGCGGCAGCAAAGCGCGACCCTGAATGCCAGCGGCCCAATCCGTAAAGTAGGTGGCGCGAGAGCCGTCCTCGCTCGACTGGTGATGTTCCAGGCCTTTGCCGCCGACGATGTCGCTCACAGAAAAAAGAAAATCGTAATGATCGTAATGACGCGACTTGAACAACTTCTGTGCCTCGATCACCAGGTTCTTGTGGAATTGCAATTCTTCCGGAGTGATCTCGAGATCCTTCGGCCGGTCGGCGAATACGTCGAGGTAAACCGGATTGTCCGGCCCGCTCGACAGGTCGACGCGCTCGAAGTAGGCGCCGGCATAGAGCGGCGCGTCGATCAGCGTATTCAGCGTCGTTTCTTTGAAGTGAACCGTGTTGCCATCCTGCGATTTTGTGTCGAGCGAGCAGGCGAATTTCCATCCGTCAGGCATACGGAGCGAAGTTTCGAATTTGATATCGCGCGAGAAGTATCCCGCCGGATACAGCAGCACGCTGTTCCACGTCACGTCGGCAAATTTGGATGAAATGCGGCCGCGCTTCGGATCCAGCGGCGCCAGGTACTGAAAGTTTAAGTCGAGCGACTTCACATCCGTCGGCAACTCGACATGGAACGCGTACATGTCCACGCGGTCGCGCACCCATGGAATACGTTTGCCATTCGCCATGATCACCAGGCCGGCAAGTTCTTCCACCGGATTCGAGGGCGAGTGCGTCCCCGGCAGCCACTCCGGATAGAGCAACGTAAGCTCGCGGCCTTTGACCGGGATCGTCTCCTGCACACTCAGCACGCGATCGTTGACGTTGGTGACGTCGACGAGCAGCGCAATGGTGCCGGGAAAAGGCGTGTCTGCCGGCGCAACAATTGCCGGAGGCATCGGCACCGCCTGTGGGCCCGGCGAATTCTGCGCCTGCGCGGTTGTGGCCTGAACCATGCATACAGCCGCACAAATCACGGCTGCGCCTCTATGACCGAACAACGAATGTGGCATGCAATCCTCTGGAATTGCGCCGCCGAGCCTTTCGGCGACGCGATCATGGGAGATGTGGGTTTGATTCCCGGAGGAGAATCGTACTTCTGCCAAACCGATCAAGTCAACGAAAGGCCGTCCGGCGGCATCCCCTATGGCTGCGCCGCGCCCAACTGCTTGAGCTTCATCTGCGCGTTGTCGCGAATGGCATCGCGTCGCGCCGGCGGATCACTGGTGTCGTTCGCCAACAACTCAATCGCCTTTTTGGCGTTCTGCCGCGCCAGTTCTTTCTGACCATCCGCCAAATAGGCGTCGGAGAGGCTGTCGTACGCGTTAGGCGAATCCGGAAAAGCAGTGACGTTCAGCTTCATGACCTCCACCGCATACTTCGAATCGCCCGCTTGCATGTGCTCGTAGCCCATCAAGTTGACGATCGCTTCCGGAAAGATGACCGCCTTGGGATCGCTGCGCCGCGCCTCGGCCAGCTTGCCGGCCACTCTTCCGGCTCCGCCTGACATGTCGATTTCATTCAGAATCTGCGCCGACGGCAAGGCCGGCTCAGTGCTCTTCTCCGCCGGAGCTTGGCCCGGCGTCTTAACCAGTGTGGTCAGGTACCAGTCCACGATCACGCTTCGCAATTCCGGATGAACTGCGAACATGTCGGCACCATGCCCGCCTTTGGCGTAGTGCACGTACTTCTTTCCCGGGTTGGAATCCACAGTGAACAGCCAAGGCACATAACTCAGCGTGGGGACAAATTCGTCATCGTCGGCCAGCGCGAACAGCGCGGGCAGTTGCGACCGCTCGCGAAGAAACCGGCGTCCAGCCAGGTCGGTCCCTCCCGACAGCAGTACCAGCGATTTCACCTCTGCGGGATGACGGCGCGCGCTCTGGATCGAGTTGTTCACGCCGCAACTCGCGCCTCCCACGCCAATCACATCGCGCCTGACGCCGGGCTGCGAGACCAGATACTGAAACGCAACGTCAATGTCGCCCGGCCATTTCTCCGTCTGGATCTGTGCATTCTCCTGCGGCGTCAGCTTGTCGAATGGCGGCCCACCGCTTTCGCCGAAGCCGCGCAGATCGAAGGTGAGCACGTTGATCCCCGCCATCGCCAACTGCCCGGCCAGCTCGTTCCATACCTTGCGCTGCCGGTTGCACTGGTGCAACAGCAAGACACCCGGACCGGGCTTGGCTGCCGCGAAGTACGATGCTTTGAGCAGCGTGCCGTCAGAGGCCTTCAAATCGATCACACGCGGCGCGGCCGCTTGTTGCGCGGTCACATTAAGGGTCAGGAGGAGTACAACCAGGAAAAGCAATGCAAGGCGGGGGCGAATCATGGAGCACCTCCCGGCTATTCTCCGTCCAGTGACAGAAACGGTCAAATGCCGCTGCTCATCGGGAGATGCGATCATAAGTAAACGGTTCGTACGACCGCGGCTTCGCGCCTGTGGCAATCGCAAGAAGCCTCCGTGCAACTCTGTGTCCTCTGTGGTGAATACTGTGGTGAATACTGTTGAACCGGCCTAATGCCGCAGCCTCCACAAATTCTGTATAGTCTGTGAGCTTGGATTGCACCGCTCAGGAATAAGGAAAGGGACCTCCAATGGGCCGAGTCTTGAGGCTTGTGGTTCTGCTCTTCACCGCATCTTCTCTCGCATTACTTCCGCTCCTCGCGCAAGACACTTCCGGCGAGCGCGTCTTCTTCCATGCCAAAGTCTTCACCGGGGATCCTCAGAATCCTTACGCGGAAGCCGTTGCCATCCGCGGCGGCAAGATCGCCGCAGTCGGCAACTTGCCCGAGGTTCTGAAATCGGTCTCCGCCGGCGCGGAACGCATCGATCTCGAGGGCAAGACTCTATTCCCCGGTTTCGTCGATTCGCACAGTCACTCAATTGACGGTGGTCTCGGCCTCATCGCCGCCGACGCCACCGAGAAGGTGAACTCGATAGCCGATCTCCCTGCCTTCGTCGAGGATGCCCAACGATCGGGCCGTGGGATGAACGGAGACATCCTCGAAATACTCGGACTGCCGCTCGAGTTCTGGTCTCACCTTGACGTGCTGAACTCCGATTTCAGCTCAGGCGCCTACGCGAAGCAGTACGTTCTGCTTCGCGGCATGGACGGCCACACCTCATGGGCAAATCAAGCCCTGCTGCAGCGCGCCGGCATCACGCCCGAATTTCTGAAGCACATCTCCGCCGACGAACGCAGTTATTACGGTGTCGACAAGAACATGCAGCCGAACGGTTTCCTGGTCGATGCCGGGCAAGAAAAAGTGGATAAACTCCTGCCCAATCCGACGCCCGAGCGCCTGCTGGCCGCGGCCCGCGCCGCCCTCCAATACAACTACAGTCTCGGAATCACCGCCTGGCTCGATCCAGTGGCATCCAAGAACGTCTTAAGAGCCTACAAAATGCTTGCCGATCAGGGCGAACTCAGCTCCGAAGTTGTCGCGTTTCCCCAGTTGTTAGCGAAAGATCCTGCAGCGGAACTCGCTGCGGTTCAGAAGACGCGCGAAACCTACAGGAATATTCCCCATCTCCATGTGACGGGAATCAAAGTTTTCGCCGACGGCGTCGCCGAATTCCCCTCGCAGACCGCGAACTTCACCAAGCCGTACAAGAACACCGGCCGCAACGGAGAACTTTTATTCGATCCGGCAAAGTTTGCCGAACTTTGCGTGAATGCCGACAAGCAAGGCCTGATCATCCACGTCCACGCCATTGGCGACGGTGCGGTCAAAGCTGCGCTCGACGGTATCGCCGCAGCCCGCGCCGCCAACCCCAACTCTCATCTGCCGCATACTCTGACTCACGAACAATTCATTCGCCCGCAGGATTTCCCGCGCTTCCGCGAGCTTGGAGTCATCAGCGCCCTGCAACTCTTCTGGGCGGAGGCCAGCAA
>Ga0075029_100000787_pt1 | contig 18240 bp, 17 predicted proteins | sample LitLauG_LLR_2013_FD_71391 | JGI IMG/M metagenome (GOLD analysis project Ga0075029, IMG submission 71391) | Freshwater sediment microbial communities from North America - Little Laurel Run_MetaG_LLR_2013 | ecosystem: Environmental > Aquatic > Freshwater > Creek > Sediment | place: USA...
CACCTACGCCTACACGGCGTGGTTCAACGATTTCTCCGCCTTCATCCCGTCGTGGGCCCACGATGGAGGCGTCGCAAAAATGGTTGAGCGCCTCAAAGATCCTGCGACTCGCGAGCGCATCCGCAAGGATCTGCTCACTCCCTCCCGCGATTGGGACAACGAATGGCAGGAGATTCCCGGCCCCGAAGCCATCATGATCGGCGCCGTGCAGAATCAAAAAATGCTGCCGCTCGAAGGCAAGCGCCTTTCAGAAATCGCCAAGCTCTGGAACAAAGATCCCATGGATGCGCTTTTCGATTTCCTCATCGAAGACCCCAACACCGGAGTCGCCGTCTTCGGCATGTCGCAACCCGACGTTACTCTGGCCCTGCAGCAACCCTGGGTTTCCATCGACAACGATTCGGAAGGCACCTCGCCCGAGGGCATTCTGGGACAGGCGCACCCGCATCCCCGCGCCTACGGCACGTTCCCGCGCATCCTCGCCAAATATGTTCGCGAAGAAAAAGTCTTGACCCTCGAAGACGCGATCCGCAAATTCTCCGCGCTCCCTGCGCAGCGCATGCGCCTTACCGATCGCGGCGTGCTCAAAGCGGGCATGTGGGCCGACGTGGTGATCTTCGATCCTGCAACCGTGCGCGATCGCGCCACCTTCGACAATCCCAATCAGCTTTCCCAGGGAATGGAATATGTGCTGGTGAACGGTACTCCGGTTATCGAGGAAGGGAAGATGACGGGCGCACGTCCGGGCAAGGTTCTGCGTGGTCCGGGATACGTGCCGTAGACGACGGCCGTGATTAGAAGGTCTTGTTGCCGCTCGAAGGTGTGAAGTGCAGTGTGAACGAGTAGCCGGGCAGGCTCACCGGGACGCTGTAATCGGCCGCCACATAAACTGCCGGAGCTCCCGGCGTGCCGACGTGTTGAACAGTGACCTGCTCCGGGGCCAGCGTGATTCCGTGCTCCTGCGCTTTCTTGATCACTGAGTCCATGAGTTCCTGATCGCTGGTGTGCGGGTTCGAGCCCCCCATCAGGGCGACGGTGCGCAAGTCGTCGGTGAAGGAGTAGTTGCTCATCTCCGGAGGAACGATCTGAAATAGTGAATAGATCACTCCGATGATGACGAGAAACCCGCCGATGGCCTTAACTGTTCCCATGTCCCGCGATCCGCTCTGCCCGGGACCGGAGTTAAGGCTGAAAAGCTCACCCTGTCCGCCCGAACAATGCTTGAAAATCTTCGACTATTGCGGTGATCGTAACATCGCGCACTTCGCCGGTCGAACGTAAAACGACTTCCACAGTGCCTTCGGTAACCTTCTTTCCCACCGTGATTCTAAAAGGGATACCGACGAGGTCCGCGTCCTTGAACTTCACCCCAGGGCGCTCATCGCGGTCATCGAGCAGCACGTCGAATCCCACAGCTTCGAGGCGGCGCGCAATGTCCGTTGCCGCCGATTTGATGGTTTCGTCCTTTGTGTTCGTAGCCGAGACCACAATCTCAAACGGAGCAATCGCCGGCGGCAGCCAGAATCCGTTCTCGTCGTTCCCCTGCTCGACCGCCGCAGTCAGGATGCGCTCGATACCGATCCCATAGCTGCCCATGATCGGCGTAATTTCCTTGCCGTTCTTATCGAGCACACGCGCGCCCATCGATTCCGTATAGCGATAGCCCAGCTTGAAGATGTGCCCAATCTCAACCGCGGTATCGATCCGCAGCGCTTTATCACAATTCGGGCAAGCCTCGCCCGCTGTTACTGATCGCAGATCGGCGTACGCCGTCGGATGAAAATCCTTCCCCGGCGTGAGATTCTTCAGGTGATAGTCCTCTTTATTCGCACCGGCAATCAGATTGGTTCGACCTTCGATCGCCTTGTCGACAAGCAACACCGCCTTGTCGGTGTCTTTCTTCGCATCGCGAGCCCACTCGATTCCGATCGGGCCCAGATATCCTGCTGGAGACTTGAACAGCGCCTTGATCTCGCTTTCTTCCATCGGCCGCGTCGCCCCACCCACGGCCGCGTTCAGCTTGGCCTCATTCAGTTGATGATCGCCACGCATCAGCACGACGATCTGGCGAGACTTCTTCTTGCCCGCTTTATCCGTTTCCTCAGCCATCAAAGCCAGCGTCTTGATTTTGTTCTTCGGCGACACGCCCAGAAACCGCGCCACGTCCTCAATCGTTTTCTGTCCCGGAGTGTGCACCTCGAGCGGCTTGCCATCGCCCTCGGCGGTCAGGTCCGCAACCGCCTCCAGCTTCGACGTTGCCTTCTCCATGTTCGCTGCGTAGTTGCAGCCATCGCAGCTCACGATCTGATCCTCGCCCGCCGGAGTGCGCACCATGAACTCATGCGACTCCTTCCCGCCCATGGCGCCTGAGTCTGCCTCGACCACCATGTACTTCAGCCCGCAGCGATCAAAAATCCGGCAGTATGTTTCGTAATGTTTTTTGTAAGAAACATCCAGCCCCGCCGCATCGATGTCGAACGAATACGCGTCTTTCATCATGAACTGCCGCACCCGCAGCAGCCCCGCCTTGGGCCGCGGCTCATCGCGAAACTTCGGCGCAATCTGATACCAGATCTGTGGCAATTGCTTGTAGCTGCGCAACTCTTTTAGCGCGATCGAGGTCATGACTTCTTCCTCGGTCATGCCCAGCGCCATGTCCGCGCCCTTGCGGTCCTTGAGGCGGAAAAGATTCTCGCCCATCAGCGCCCAGCGCCCGCTCGCCTCCCAAACCTCCCGCGGATGCAGTGCCGGCAAATAAAATTCCTGCCCGATCCGGTCCATCTCCTCGCGCACGATTGCCATGATCTTGTTGAACGACCGGTTGCCCAGGAATAGGTAAGAGTAAAGTCCCGCCGCGAGCTGGCGGATGTATCCCGCCCGCACCAGGAATTTATGCGAAGCGACCTCGGCATCCGCCGGCGCCTCGCGCAAGGTAGGAATAAACAGCTCTGACCAACGATGCATAAGTTTTGAGTTCCGAGTCCTGAGTTGCGAGTCCCGAGTGACAATCCCTCGCCGATCTCTGATGGGAATTCATGATTGTAAATGATTCCTCGCGAGACCTCGGCGCCGACATTGCTCATGTGAGGACAGCCGCCCTCGGTTTTGGGCGAACGCAGTCATCGGAGTGCTAGAGGACTCGCTCGACTTCATCGGCCCAGTTAGGCAAGAGGGCCATTAGAAGCCGCATGGCAATTTGCTTCGGCAATCGGACCGCAACTTCATCATCCGCGTTCTCGCCACCCACGGCGATGTAAATCGGTGCCTTCATCCTTTTTTCGTTTTCGACCTCGCGTTCGGCGAGTTCCCAGTAGATGTGCACACTCTTGCCTTTGTCTTCGCCTAACCAGATTGATGATCGAGTGCTCATGGGTTCCCTCTGAGGAGTTTATCGGCAGAAAAGCGCGGGGGCGTCGCCGGCGGCAGCCGGGCACATGTCCCATATCATAGCCGTGGGGACTCCGCCGATGGGACCCTGTACAATGGCTCGGCAACTCAGGAGGGATGCCAGCATGAGCAACGGCAGCACTGTGCGCTTCACCGTGGAATTAACTCTCCACGAAGGCAAGTTCGACGAGTTCACGGGCATTGCGCAAGACATGCTTGCCTGCAGCAAGAAGGAACCGGGCACGCTTGGCTACGACTGGTATTTCAGCGAAGATCGCAAACAGTGCCGCCTCCTCGAAACCTATGTGGACCCGAATGCCATGCAAGCGCACATGGCGGGCCCAGCCGTGCAACAAGGTGTCCCGAAACTCCTCCAGGTGTCCGACATCAGCGGCTTCGAGGTGTACGGCGACCCCGGCGCGGCGGGAGATACGCTCAGAGGATTTGGCGCCCAGATCTTTGGCCTGTGGCGCGCCCTGGGGCGGTGAGCCCACAGGCGTTCTTTGACCAAGCCGCACACGCGGGCTAGAATCGCTTCCAGTCCTATGCCGAAAGCGCGCTATCATTACAACATTATGCTCCGACCCGAACCGGAGGGCGGATATACCGCGCTCGTTCCGGCGCTGCCGGGATGCGTAACCTAGGCCGCACGGTCGACGAAGCCAGAAAAATGGCCAAGGACGCTATCTCGGGCTACATTGCCAGCCTCCGCAAGCCCCCATTCCTACCGACGACAACACTCTGGTCGCCTCGCTGGACTTAGAGTATTCGCGCTGATAAGCCAATCCCGCCGGAATTCCGCATTGCGCTCTCAAGGGAGCCACTGACAAAAGACGAGTTGGTTGAGTTTTCCACTTCTGCGAAGCCCTACCGTTACTACTAGTTTTATTTGATTTTTAATTGATATAAGGGTGTACATGCCAAAGCTACCCGCGTAAAGCCACGCCAGGTCATCCGTGTCCTGCAACAAAACGGCTTCATTTTGGACCACACTTCCGGAAGTCATTTCGTTTTCTACCATCCCGGTTCGCCTCGCCGTGCAGTCGTACCCAGCCACAATCGCGATTTGCCGAAAGGAACGCTCATCTCGTTATTGAGGGAAGCCGGATTCACCCGCGAAGAACTGCTCGACTTCTTGGCAGGGCGCTGAATGCTGGCGGTGCTAACCCGCCAATTGCTTCAGAATCTCTTTCCCCAGCTTCTGCGCCTCGCCAAAAAGTTTCTGATACTCCACAAACATCCGGTTCAACTCCAATGCCTTGTCGGTTGACGGATGTTTGCGCAGAATCATATCCCGCACGTGTACGGGGTTGGGCAACGTTGCGTCTTCGGTTAATTCTTCCAGCGCGGTCTTCGGATCGTAGTGATACATGGGAACCTCATTGAACGATTGAGAGATCGGGCGATTGCGTGAATGAGAAGCGAGAACAAAAGCGTTCGATTTCCAATCACGTAATAGCCCGATCACCCAATGACTCAATTCAAACCAGTTCCGTCGTCCACAAATCGTGCAGATGCACGATGCCTTCCAGCTTTCCGCCGCCATCCACGACCATCAGCGACGTAATCTTCTTTTCTTCCATCAGAGCCAAAGCGGTCGCCGCAAACTCTCCCGCGCCGATTGTCTTTGGATTGCGCGTCATCGCCTCGCCCGCCGTCAGATCCATCACATCTTTTCCGCGCTTCTCCAGCAACCGCCGCAAATCTCCATCACTGATGATGCCCACCAGCTTTTCAGCCTCCACGACCGCCGTCACGCCCAGCTTCTTCCGCGACATTTCGTAAACCACGTCCGGCATCTTCGTCGAAGGCGCCACGCAAGGGAGCGCCTCTCCGCTGTGCATCAACGACTCCACCCGCGCCAGGCGCTTGCCCAGCTTCCCACCGGGATGGAGATTGGCAAAATCCTCTTCCTTGAATCCACGCCGTTCGCTCAACGTCACTGCCAGCGCATCGCCCAAGGCCAGCATGGTCGTAGTCGAAGCTGTCGGCGCCAGACCCAGAGCACAAGCCTCCTGCGCCACCGAACAATCCAAAGCCACATCTGCCGCTGCCGCAAGTGTGGAGCGGGCACTGCTGCCCGCTGCTTCTGATTTTTCTCCGGCCCAGAGCTCGTCCCCGGTCATGCTGATCAGCGGCACCTGCAGCCGTTTAATCGTTGCCAGCAACGCCAGAATCTCTTCCGTCTCTCCTGAAGCTGAAAGCGCGAGCACCACATCCCCGCGCACCACCATCCCCAAATCCCCGTGCAGTGCCTCGACGGGATGCAAATACAGCGCCGGAGTTCCCGTCGAACTCAGCGTTGCCGCAATCTTGCGCGCGATCAGACCGCTCTTTCCCATCCCAGTGACGACCACCCGTCCCGCGCAGCAAAACATCAGATCGACCGCACGCTGAAACGCAGCCGCCATCGGACCGCCAATGCGATCCGCCAGCGCCCGCAAGGCCTCCGCTTCAATCCGCACGACGTGCTCGCCAGTATGGGTCATCACCAAGCAGTGAACTTAAGAACAGGAAGGATGGATGTTAGCACGCAACGGAAGTTTGTTTCGCGCAAGGGCTCCTTAGAAGTGATCCGTCTCCGCGCCCTGTGCTGGTGGGCGCGGTTTCTGCCCCAGGACCGCCAGCCCCCGGGCTTGGATCATGCGATCCCACGGGCCCGACTGCCAGTTGTCTTTCGTTCTTTCCGGATGTCTCCACGGCGGCAGCGTCAACATTAAGTTTTTCCCTGTCGCCTGCACGTAGGGCTCATACATTGATCGCAGCTTGGTTAGCTTGTCATGGGCATACTCGTCATTCCTAAGCCGCAGTCCCGCCCCCGCCAACGCTTCCCGCAGTCCATCCAGTTCTGCTTCCGTCGTTCGCTCCGGAGCGATCGCGTCGTATCTTGCATTCACCACCTGCGCCAGATCGACCGCCGCATGCCGCGCCATGGCAAAAGTTAGCTTCGCCTGCCCCGGATGCACGCCCTCAATTCCCGTCAACACCAATGAGGTCACATCCAGCATGGTCGTCAGCGCCGCCAGCCACGATTGATTGCTGTGCTGCGAGCGAAAAAACGTCAGCACGGGATACGAAATCTGCGCCTCCAGCAACTCCGCTGACCAGCGCTCCCAATCGCGCAGCACTTCGTCAAGCACCGTCTGGCTCATGCCAGGATCTTCCGACCGGCCCGCCAGTCGCACCAGCAATTCTGCGGCGGTTGGCGGCGACCCCGCCCGCGCATCCAGCATCGAAATCTGAATCTCCCGGCGCGAAAACGCCGCATACACCACCGGAATGTATCCAATCACCACTCCCAGAAACGCGAAACCCATCCCCGCTTCGATCACCGAAAGCGCGCGCGCCCCACCTGACATCGGCACAATGTCGCCGTAGCCCAGCGTGAAGAAAGTTTCTCCGCTCTGATAGAGAATGCGGCCGAAGGTCGTCGGCTCGTTGCCCAGTTGCTCATGCCCGCCGATCCCGTACTGAATCAAGGCAAACGCCAGGATGAGTCCGCCCGCCCAGAAAAACAGCAGCAGAATCAGCGACAGCGGGCCGAAATATCCCAGGAAATTCTGCTGCCGCGAAGGCGTTTTGATCCGGCGCGCGATCCCTCGCCACGGAATCCAGGTTCTCCGGTAGAACCAGGCCGTCAGCTTGAAATGGCGTGTCACCCGCCGCGGCAGCACCACCGTCTCAAATGCATCCAGCAGCACCACCCAAATGATGGCGATTCCGACCAGCACCGGAACAACGTGAACGTGCGAATTCAATGAAGCCCTCAGAACCTCATCAGGTGCCAAGTAGATGCGCAGGGAAGGGTAACAGATTCGCAGAAGCGTGTGAGCCGGGATCGTCGAAGAAGTCGAATGGCCGGGTCCCCATTTCTCGCGCGTTCTGTGCGCGAGAAGTGGGGATGCTGACCTTGAGGATAGAGACTACTGCGGTTTTGTTGGAGTCTGAGCCGGTGCCGGAGTCGTCTGCGCTTGTCCCGCCGGAGGCTTGGCGGGCGTCTTCTTCTTCGTAGCCGGCTTCTTGGCCGGCTCGTTATCGTCCACAACAATTTTCTTAGGCGGCGCCGCCGGAACCGCAGCCTGCGCTGTCTTCAACTCCGCCCGCAAGCGCACAATCTCCGCCTCTTTGGCCGCCGACAAACTCTGAATCCGTTCCGCCAGCTGTTTCCGCGTGCTCTCAAAGCTGCTCAAGTCATTCGACAGCGATTGCAGATCGTCCTTCGATCCGAATGCTCCCGCCGACTCCACCACGCTGCCCAGCACGTCATACAAGGCATCGAGATTCCGGTATAGCTTGAACGTCGAAGGCACATCCTCCGGCGCGGCCCGCAGCTGCGAGATGATCTCGGGCAACGCTCCCTGCAGATTGCGCTGGATGGAATCCACATTTTCGAGCGCCTGCTTCTTCATAGCGCCGTCGGTCTTCCAACGTTCAATGCGCAGCTTGGCCAGATCTCCCTGCGTGCTCTTCGACGTGGACTCTAATTGCCCCAGCAGGCCATTCAACTGCGTTACCGAGGCATAGGAAACCGGCGCGGTGTTCTGAGCCGCAGGCCTCGCTGAAGTAGAGCCCGGCGACGATACAGCAACCGGCGCGGGCGCCGACTGCCCGAAGCTGCTAGCGATCCAAACCAGGGAACCGAGACTGATCGAGTAGATGTGCGTACGTTTCATTCTATGGAGTGGTGGCGGCCAATAGCATACTACAAGCCTGGGCCGACTGGTGATCAGGCAGTCTCCCGAAGCTGCCTTTCACTGCGCGACCAGCCCGCGCAAGAGAGATAATGAACTCATCCTATGCCGATGTTCTCAGAGCGCCGCAAATCCCGGCACATGCTAGGCTCGCTCTTGGCAGGCCTTCTGCTCCTGGCGCTGCCGAACTCTTACGCGCAGGAACTCGCTCATCGCCTCATCCTGAAAGATGGCTCCTATCAAGCTGTCACGAAGTACGAAGTCAAAGGCGACCGCGTTCGCTACTACAGCGCCGAACGCGAAGAGTGGGAGGAACTTCCCAACAATCTCGTAGACTGGCCCGCCACCGAGAAATACGAGAAAGACCGCGCCGCTGGCGCTGCCGCCCCCGAAGCCGTTCAGCTCGACAAAGAGGCCGAGCACGACCGCGAACTTGAGGAAGCGCAACTGCCGCAGGTCGCTCCAGGACTCCGCCTCCCCATGGATTCAGGCGTATTTCTGCTCGACAGTTTTCAAGGCGAGCCCCAGATCGTCGAAATCCAGCAAACGCTCGGCGACGTCAATCGCAACACCAAGGGCAACATCTTTCGTGGAGTATTGAATCCAGTCGCGGCCGCGAAGCAGACCATCGAACTCGAGGGCGCACACGCGACTATCCAGGCCCACGTCGATGTTCCCTCGCTCTACATCAATCCCGACGACTCCCCGGACCGGCCATCACACGCAGACGACTCGAAGCCCGCCGCGCCGCAATCTCCGCAACAGCCGCAGCAACCCGAGCAGCCGGTCGTGCCCTTCGAACGCTTCCGCATCCTCCGCACCGAAGTAAAGGGGGGTAGGCGCATCGTTGGCGATGTCAAGCGGCAGGTGACCGGCAAGACTACCGAAGAGCAGCACACCGTCAAGACGACCATCACTCGGGTCAGCGGAGGCTGGCTGAAGATCACCCCAGTCGAAAGCCTCGCGCCCGGCGAATACGCGCTGGTTGAAATGAAGGGGACTCAGGGGATGAATCTCTACTTGTGGGACTTCGGCGTCAATCCCAAAGCTCCGGCGAATGCGAATCCGTGGAAGCCGGACGCAAAGCCCCCGAGCCCGGCAACAGCCAAGCCGGAATCCACTTCCAGCCCGCACTAAGCGAGCGCCGATCAGGGGTTACACCTTTTAGGCAACCGCCGCCGATTCAGGGACTGCGGCCGCGGCTTCTGCAGCCTGGCCTTCGCGCTGCGCATCTACGAAGAATCTGGGGCCTTCATGGCGAAAAGTGACATCCACAAAACCTGCGCGGCGAAGGGCAATCCGCATCCCCGCCTCAGTTTGACAACTCTCAGCAATCCTCCCCAGCGAAATAACCTTCCCCGAGAAATGAAGAACCAACCCATTCAGAAACACAAACGTGCGGAAGAGGCTCTGCTTGGGTCTGGGAAAAGACTTGCGGAATTCGTTCCATGTGAAGCTCGGGTTATGCAGCGAGAACCGCAACCATCCTCCCGGAACCAGGACTCGATGCAGTTCCGCAAGCGTGCGAGGAATGTGCATGTACGGCAGCGCGACTTGGCAAGAAACGCCGTCGATGCAATTGTCCGCAAGCGGGATACTTTCGCCGCGCCCGCAGAGGTAGCTCCATCCCCGGCCGCCATATTTGCGCTGCGCCGCCTGCACTTCATCCCGTTGCAGGTCCATGCCGATGATCCGGCAATCTTCCGGCTTCAGCCCAAGGCCTCGCCAGGAGTCGCCCTTGCCACAGCCGAGGTCGAGAATCCGCTCCATCACAACACCTGCCGAAAGGCGCCGACCAGCGTATCCCACTCATCGAGAGAGGGCAATGGCCTTTTTGGGAGATGTGGGGACGGTAAAAGAAGGGAATAAAGACTCTAGCCTCGATCCGGATCAATCTTCCCGAACCCCGAGCTCCGGCTTCAGCACGCCCCGCTGCGCAATGCCGATGTTGTCTCGGGTCGAGTTCTTCACCATGTACATCATGCCATCGGCCTGCCGGATGACATCGTGCGCGGTGCGCGCATCATGCGGGTAGGTCGCCAGACCGATCGAAGCCCGCACATTCAGATTCAATCCTTCGTCGCGGCAGAATTTGCTGGCGCGCAAGGCGTCGAGCAACCGCTTTGCCACCACGAGCGCCTGATCCTTCGCGGTTTGCGGCAGCAGCACCACGAACTCATCGCCGCCATAGCGAAAGGCGAAATCAATCAGCCGCAACTGAGCTTTGACCAGATATCCAATCTCCGCCAGCAACTTGCTGCCAATCAAATGCCCGTGCGTATCGTTGACCGTCTTGAAGTGGTCGAGATCAATGAACAGCACGCTGAATTCATATCCAAACCGCGACGACCGGTAAACCTCAGTCTCCAGCGTCTTATAAAGATGCCGCGCATTGTAGAGGCCGGTGCAATCGTCGGTGATTGTCAACTCCTGAATTCTCTCGACCGACCGCGCGTTCTCGATGGCGATCGCACCGTAATCGCAGAGCGACTGCAAAAAGAACAATTCTGCGGCGCCGAACCGCTCCATCTCCACATTCACCAACTGGATCACGCCCAGCACGCGCAGCTTCGAGCGTAGAGGCACGCAAATCACCGAGCGCGTCTCCAACTTCGTGGTCTCGTCGACACGGCTGGCGAAGAACGGATCGCTGCGCACATCCGGTACCACTCGGGCCTCGCCATTTTTCGCCACAAATCCCGCAATGCCCTCGCCCATCTTCAGCCGGACATCCTTCAGCGCCTCCGCCCTGTCCCCGACCGCAATCGCGAAATAGAGATCGTCGTGCGCCTCGTCCACCATCAGCAGGGACCACGTGTCCGGACGGAAATATTCCGCCATCTTGTCCATGATCGTCTGCAGAATGGAGTCGAGGTCCAGCGAAGACGTCAGCGCCTTGGCCACGTCGTGAAAAATCGTCAGCTCCTGGCTCTGGCGAGTCAATTGAGTGCCGGCCTCAGGCATGCGGAATTCCGTTGTACCTCGATGGACGGGGTGGCAGTTCAAAAATTATATGCACCACTTTCGTGCAGGGGCAATGAACGTTGGTAACGGGAACCCGTAACGCCAACCAGAAGAACGGGTTCCTCTGTGTCCCTCTGTGGTGAAGAATCGGTCTCCCTGAATCCGCGCCCCAGAATGTCGTAATCTCCTCAGTATGCAAAAACGACTCGGCAAACTGTTCGTTATTCTGGCCGCCCTGTCCCAATTCGCAATTTCTCAGGCGAGTCCCGCACCCGCAAACCCGACGCCCGATCCGCACTCCGTCCCCAGCCTCGATGGCGGCCTGGGCCCTTGCACCGCCGATTTCGTGATCACCGACACGGACAACAAGCCCGTCTACAACGCCCAAGTCAAAGTCCACATCGCCTACGGATTCATGAACGTCCGCAAGCTCGATCTCGAAGTGGACACCAACGCCGACGGCAAAGCCCGCTTTACCGGTCTTCCGGATCGTCTCAAGCATGGCATCTACTTCCGCGCCTCGGAGGGCGACCGCAGCGGAGAAGCCTTCGACGACCCCAGCCAGACCTGCCAGAAGCAATTCGCCATCACTCTGCGAAAGGGCGGCCAGCCCATCGAGTAGCGGTGCTGGTGCTCCATATCTCGCCTTTTTGCGAGATGTGGGAAGCTGGACTTTTTCCGGATTTGCTCAGTCGGTAGTGGCTCAATTTGAGTTTCTCTGCGGCCTCAGCGAGCGGTTCTCCGCGTACTCTGCGGTCAAAAGCTCTCGTTTCGCCTTTTTAAATCACAACACTTAAAACCGCAGAGTACGCGAAGAAAATCCGCAGAGGCCGCGGAGAAAGCCAAACTGAGCCACTACCGCTCAGTCTCTTTGACTCGACCTTCTGACGATTTGTGATAGGCTTCTGCTGGCAGTCCCCCCAACTGCCGCGCGCCGGACCGGGGGAAACGATCCATCTCGTTCCGGGCCCTTTGTCCCGAGATGTCCGACGATTTCACTGGGCGTCGCGCGTGTGGCTCTTGCAATTCGCAGGAACGCAGCCGCCGAGTCGCCCTGATACAGAGAGACGAATATCCGATGAAAAAAACCTTGCGTCGAATTCTCCTCCTGTCTCTTCTTGCCTCCACTTTTTCAAACACAGCTTCGGCGCAGAATTGGAAAGAGGTCATCAACGCCGGCGTTGGCCTGTACGCCGGGGGACCGGTCACCGCCGATAGCTCCGGCTATCTCTACGGCGTGAACTTCGACGGCGGCACCGGCCAGTGCTACTACGGCTGCGGGCAAGTGTATCGTTTCCAGCCCAACGGTCATCGGCTAAGTGCCTTCCTGTACGATTTCACTGGCACCACAGACGGCAACGGACCGAGCGGCAGCGTCATTCTGGACGCCAAAGGAAACATCTACGGCGTCACCTATGCCGGAGGCGACCTCACCGCCTGTGGTGGCCAGGGTTGCGGAGTTGTGTACGAGCTGTCGCCCGGCTCGTCTGGCTGGACCGAATCCGTTCTTTATAACTTCGAAGGCGGCAGCGACGGTATCGACCCCGTTAGCATCATCTTCGACGGCAAAGGCAATATTTTCGGTCTGACCGCCAGTGGTGGCGGCTCCTTCAACTGCCAATACGGAACCGATTGTGGAATCGCGTTCGAGCTTTCCCCCAGCACCACCGGGGGATGGACTGAAACCATCCTGCACACCTTCACCGGTCTAGCCGATGGCGGCGTTCCCATTGGATCTCTGCTCCTCGATAAACAAGGGAATCTTTACGGGGCCACTGGCCGTGGGGGAAATACGGCCTGCACCGCCGGTTGCGGAGTTATTTTCGAACTCTCTCCCGGCTCAAGCGGCTGGACTTTTAACACCCTCTACAGTTTTGACGGCACGCACGGCGCCACTCCCATGGGCTCGCTCGTCATGGATGCATCCGGTAATCTCTACGGCAACGCCAACAATGGAGCACGAGCCACAAGTTCCCATTGCCCCTACGGCTGCGGCTCAACCTTCGAGCTCTCGCCCTCGTCAAGCGGATGGAAGCTTTCCCTTCTTCACTCCTACTCCAATAGCCTCGACGGCTCCAATCCGTACGGCGGTCTGCTGCTCGACGCCAAAGGCAATCTCTACGGCGCTGCTAACTCCGGCGGCTCCCAGTCCTCCTATTGCTCAAACGGCTACGGACAAGGTTGCGGCGTGATCTTCAAATTCTCACCCGCATCGGGCGGCAAGTGGATCTTCGACCGCCTCTACACGTTCCAGGGCTTCGATGGATTTGGGCCGTACGGCGACTTGCTCATGGACAGTTCGGGCAACCTGTACGGCACAACCCAACAGGGCAACAGTTACGGAAACCTCTTTGAGCTCGTGCCCCCAAGCCACTGACCGCGAATTGCCCGATACATCAGTTTTGGTCTTGCGCTGGAACCTGCACTGGGCCGGTGACACGGCCCCTGTGCAGTTCCTCCCTCAATGATTCCCCGCCTAGGCGTACTCCGGGCGTTACCTTCTCCTGGGACTCATGCCTGTAGCGCGTTGCCGCCTCTTGTCCTATGATGATCCCGTCATGACGGGCGAGCACTCGCTCCCCGCGCAGGCTCTCAGTGGGCGAGTTCGGCGATAAATTCCGCAAGGCGCGCGAGAAGAAAGATATCTCGCTCGACGACGTCTCCAACGTCACCAAGATCAGCTCGCGCATGCTGCAAGCCATCGAAGAGGAGCGCTTCGATGTGCTCCCCGGCGGCGTCTTCAACAAGGGATTCATTCGCGCCTACGCCAAGCATCTCGGCCTGAATGACGAAGAAGCCGTGACCGACTATCTCGCCTGCCTGCGCCAGGCGCAGATCGATGCCCAACAGGTTTGGGCCGAGCGCCCGGCAGCATCGGCTCCCGCGCCGCCTGCCGCCGCCAAGCCGGAGTATCAGAAACCGAACCTCACGAAGCATGGCCAGGTTCAGGTCGAGGAGGAGTTGCCCCATCTGCAGCTCCCGCGCGCCGAAGACGTGCGCCGTCCACGCAAGGATTATCCGGTTCGCCTCAGCTCCGGATTCTCCTGGAGGTTCCCCGCAGTCGCTGCCGTGATGATTCTGCTCGTAGTGGCTCTTCTCTGGATTCGCCACTCGCGCAGCCTGCACACGGAAGCCGCGTCGCCGGCAAAGGCGGCGCAGGCATCGAGCGCCGAACCGCCAGTCACTCCTGCAACTTCGGCTCCCCCAGCAGCGACGTCGAATTCTTCCAGTGCAGTCAGCCAGCCGCCTGCCACGAATTTCCCGGCTCCGGTACCCGAAAAGCCGGCCGCCTCGCTCAAGACGGAAAACGCGGACGACGACGCGAACGACGTAACGGTGCGTACCATCCCGGCGGCAAAGCCTGCGACCCCGGCGAAAGCCATCACCGGGCTGAAGCTCATCATCCGCGCGTCCGAAACCTCCTGGATCTCCGTCACCGCCGACGGCCAGCCGGTCACGCATGAAACCCTCATTGCCCCGGCTGCCATCTCCGTCCACGCCACCCGCGAAATCGTGGCCCGCATCGGCAATGCCGCGGGCGTAAGCTTCCTCTTCAACGATCAGGAAATTCCCGCCGACGGCGCCGAAGCCGAAGTCAAGACCTACGTCTTCGATTCCAATGGCATGCATCTAGCCGCTGTCCAAGAGCCCGTCCCGGCCCACTAGTTCTACGTTCTCGGCCCTTGCCGCGAAAAACGTTTCTTTTTCCCCTTCGTCCACGCTGTCGAAGTAAAATCTCTGCGATCCGCCCGAAGTTGGAGGCCACTCATGAGCACGATCCTACCCGCCTCTCCAGTCGTCTCCATTCCCGCGTCCACATCCCGCATCGCATCGATTGATCTGATCCGCGGCGCTGTTATGGTTCTCATGGCAATCGATCACGTCCGCGTCTATTCCGGCCTGCCCGCCGGAGGGCCCACGCCGGGGATTTTTTTCACGCGCTGGATCACCCATTTCTGCGCCCCCGCCTTCATTTTCCTGGCGGGAACCAGCATTTTCTTCTATGCGCGCAAGCATGCCGACGTCTCCCGTTTTTTGCTCATCAGGGGAGCGTGGCTTATTTTCCTGGAACTTACCCTTCTCCGCCTCTGCTGGACCTTCAATTTCGACTTTGCCCACTATGAAATGGCCGGAGTTCTGTGGGTCATCGGCTGGTGCATGATCCTGATGACGGCCCTGGTGAAGCTGCCGCTGCCGGGCGTGGCGGCAATCGGCGTGATCATCATCGCCGCTCACAATTTGATGGATTCGCAGGTTCCCAATCTGTTGGCCGGGCTCGATAGCAATAAATTTTCCGCTCTCTGGAAAATCCTATACATCGGTTTTTTCGCCGGCCCCGTCCAGTTCGGACCCGACGGTCCGAACCTCATCGTGCTCTACTCCATCATCCCGTGGATCGGCGTCATGGCCGCTGGCTATGCTTTCGGCAAAATTCTCACGATGGATGCCACTCAGCGGAAAAACATCTGCTTCGTCATCGGTCTTGCAGCGATAGCGCTTTTCCTGATATTGCGTGGGTTCAATCTCTACGGCGATCCTCGTCCCTGGCATGGTCCGACACCCCAACACCCAATGCCGGCCTGGCTCTCATTCCTGAACACCACAAAATACCCAGCCTCGCTCTCTTTCCTGTTGATGACGTTAGGCCCCGTCATCGCACTCATCCCCCTGCTCGAGAATGCGCGCGGCGCGCTCGCACGCCCGATGGCAATATTCGGACGCGTGCCTTTCTTCTTCTACGTGCTGCACATTCCTCTGATCCACGCTCTTGCGCTGGTCGTGTCGAAAATTCGGCTTGGCGTCGTGAGCCCCTGGCTCTTCACCAATCACCCCATGGGCAACCCGGAACCGCCCGATGGATATACCTGGAGCCTGCCTCTTCTCTACCTCGTGTGGGCCATCACAGTCCTGCTCCTCTATTTCCCCTGCCGATGGTTTGTCGAAGTGAAAGCCAAACGCGACGATCGGTGGCTCAAGTACCTGTAGCCGGGTGCCCCATTCTAGCCGCGCTCCTTGCGGCTAGAGCCTGCCCTGAGCGAAGTCGAAGGGGTGGGGCCTTTGACTGTTGCTCAGACCGACTGTCTGCGCGGCGACCTCTGCCCTAACAGGTGAAAAAACATTCACACTATGCGAAGGTGGTAAACGGGAGTAGCGTTGGATGGTCGCGCGCGCAAGAATCCGGGATCGACGGGCATGCTAAACGTAAGGGACTCCCCTAGAACTTTGCTCGCGACGACCGCACGCCGGAAACACGATCATGCCAATCGGAAAGTGCTGCACTTCTTTCTTGAATCTCGCAAAGGGTTTGCTGCTATTGGTGGCGGTGGCCGCAGCGCTTCCCGCGTTTGCCAGTCAAGATAAAAACCCGCCGGTGCTGACCTTCTTTACCTACACTCCACAGTCCGTGGATGTGACTAATGGACCTGCGACGTTCAATGCTACGGTGCAGGCCACCGATGATCTTTCCGGGGTTGCCGGGGCCTATGTGGAGTGGATCAGCCCCGACGGAACCCGCGCCGTAGGTGGGAACTTGTCCCTGACCGCGGGAACCACCCTCAACGGAACTTGGACGGCAACGTTCACCGTCCCGCAGTTTGTAGAGCCGGGCACTTGGAATATCAATCAGCTGTTTCTCGGGGATGCCGCGGGTAATTCCAAGTATTACTACCAGAGCGACCTTCAAGCCCTCGGCTATCCCACCACGCTGCAGGTCATTGACGGCACTTCCGTCGCCCTTGCTTCGGGAACGAACCCCTCGGCGTACAACCAGCCGGTCACGTTCACTGCTACGGTGACCTCCGGCACCAGCACCGTGGCGACGGGCACCGTGAACTTTATTGACGGAGCTACGACAATCGGTTCCGGGACACTGAATGCGAGTGGCGTTGCTACGTTCACCACATCATCGCTCGCCGTGGGGACGCACTCGATCGTCGCAGGCTACCTCGGGGACCCGAATAATCCGCCGGAAAATTCACCGCCGCTCACGCAGACGGTAAACCCTGCGGCGAGCAGCGTCGTTGTCAGTTCATCGACCAACCCTTCTACCGTGACGCTGCCCGTAACATTGACGGCGACGGTTTCAGGGGCGTTTGGCGGCACACCGACGGGAACAGTGACCTTCAAGGCGGGCGTCTACACCTTGGGTACGGCCACGCTTAGCAACGGCGTCGGAAGCCTCAACTATGCTTTCCAGACGGCGGGCACTACTTCGATCACGGCGACTTATTCGGGAGACGCGAACTTTGCCGGCGGGACGTCGCCGACTTTGAACCAGGTGGTGAAGAAAGCGGTGACGACGGGGGCCGTCGTATCGAGTTTGAATCCGGCTATCGTAGGGGAACAGGTCACGTTCACCGCGACATTCAACTCCAGTATTGGACCGCCTGCGGATGGTGAAATTGTGACGTTTAAAGACGGGGCCGTTACCCTCGCAACGGTAAGGATTAAGGGCGGATCGGCATACTTCTTGACCAATAAGCTTTCGCGTGGCCTGCACAACATTGAAGCGCAGTACGCTGGAGACGCGCAGCACTGGCCCCAGACTGCGGGCGTCGTGCAGTCGATGAAACAACGGTGAGGCGAAGAGATATCCGGGCATAAATGAGGTTAGCCAATGAAGAGTGTGAGAATCGTAGCGGTGCTCGCCATGCTGGTCACGTTTGCGCTGGGGCAAGAACAGCGCCAGTCCGCCGATCTGCTCAGGGCTGCCGAGGCTGAAGGTTCGCTCAACATGTTTGTGACCGCGGTGCAGTCGAGCGGTCTGGCGAAGATGCTGAAGGAAGAAGGACCGTTCACCGTATTTGCCCCCAGTGACCGAGCCTTCATCAACCTTGCCAAGGAAGACCGAGACACTCTGCTGAACAACCACTTTGCCATGCACATGCTGCTGAGCCGTTACATTGTCCGGGGAGTGGTTGGGGGCGGCGCGGCAAGCTTGTCATCGGCGCGAACTCTAATAGGACTGAAGTTGCGGACCGACGAACATGAGGGCGTGCTCTACGTGAATGCAGCCCGGCCGCGAAAATCCGAGATTGCATGCGGCAACGGCGCGATCTATGTGCTGGAAGTATTCGATCCCATGCTCGTGCGCGAGGCAGTCGTGGCCGCGCGGAAGTAAGTGGCAAACTCCGGGGACGGACGGGACGTTCCCTCCGCCGCTTAAACGCACCATTCCCTTCCCCAATTCCCCATTCAC
>Ga0075029_100000788_pt1 | contig 18208 bp, 18 predicted proteins | sample LitLauG_LLR_2013_FD_71391 | JGI IMG/M metagenome (GOLD analysis project Ga0075029, IMG submission 71391) | Freshwater sediment microbial communities from North America - Little Laurel Run_MetaG_LLR_2013 | ecosystem: Environmental > Aquatic > Freshwater > Creek > Sediment | place: USA...
CTGTTCTACAAGCATTGGTCGTTCGGCAAGCATTTCGCCCATCACGAGGCGTTTTACCGCAAGGGGCTGAAGGGCCTTGCCTATGAAATCGTGATCAACTCCTCGCCCTGCATTTCCTATCTGATGGAAGAAAACACCGCGACCATGCAGACGCTGGTGATCGCGCATGCCGCCTTTGGCCATAACCATTTCTTCAAGAACAACTACCTGTTCCGGCAATGGACCGATGCCGACGGCATCCTCGATTATCTCGATTTCGCGAAAAGCTATGTGGCGCAATGCGAGGAGCGTCACGGACGTCATGCGGTCGAAGTAACGCTGGATGCGGCGCACGCCTTGATGTCGCACGGCATCGACCGCTATCCCGGCAAGAAAAATCTCGATCTGCGCGCCGAGGAAAAACGCGCCGAACAGCGCCGCGCGCACGAGCAGAGCATGTTCAACGATCTGTGGCGGACCGTTCCGGCAGGTCCCGTGAAGAGCGCGGAGCTTTTGAACTCGGAGCGGCGGCGCAAGCTGCTCGGATTGCCGCAGGAAAACATCCTGTATTTTCTCGAAAAAGTGGCGCCCCGCCTGCAGCCCTGGCAGCGCGAAATCCTGCGGATCGTGAGGCACATCGCGCAGTACTTCTATCCGCAAAGCCAGACCAAGGTCATGAACGAGGGCACCGCTACCTACGTGCACTACCGCATCATGAATCGGCTACACCAGCAGGGCCGCTTGTCCGACGGCAATTTCCTCGAATTCCTGCAGTCCCACACCAACGTGGTATTTCAGCCGGATTTCGACGATCCGCGTTTCTCGGATTTCAATCCATACGCGCTCGGCTTTGCGATCATGCAGGATATCGAGCGCATCGTGACCGACCCGGAAGATGAGGATCGCGAGTGGTTCCCCGACATCGCGGGTACCGGCGAGGTGATGGCCGTGCTGCGTCATGTCTGGGCCAATTATCGCGACGAGAGTTTCATCAGTCAGTTCTTGAGTCCGCGCCTGATGCGGAGCTGGCGGATGTTTCATCTGCACGACGATCCGGCGGAGAGCGCCGGCATCAAGGTCGATGCGATCCACGACGCGCGCGGTTACAGGCGCATCCGGCGCGAGCTGGCGCGGCAGTACGATGTCGGATTCAACGATCCCAACATCGAGGTCGTCGACGTCGATCTGGCCGGCGACCGGCGGCTGATGCTGCGTCACATGGTTGTAAAGGGCGCCCAACTCAACGAAACCGACGCAAAGCGGGTCCTGCAACATCTTGCTGATCTCTGGACCTATGACGTATCGCTGGTTGAAGTCGACGGCAAGGACACCGTACTAAAGGAGTATGTCGTGAGCCCGCGCGGGCTTGCAGCAGCCGCCTGATCGGGCAGAGTTGTTGTCCAAGATTGTTGAAAAGTCCTTGCGTCACCAAATGTCCGTTTATGACGCCGAATTTCGCCCCAATCCCCGCAAGATATTGGAGCAAGTGTTCCAGTAGGGGATTGCAAATGGCGTACAGGCGAACTGAGGTTGCTATCGAAAAAATCATCGCGTCTTGCGATGGCAACATGCGTGGGGCGCTTGAGGCGCTGATGCTGGTCAACGAGCACCTGGAAGCGGAACTCCACAGGTTATATGCGGTGATGTCGCTCATCGACGAAGCGGATGAGGTTCGTTTCGAAACGATGCATTGAAAATTCACTCGCCTTTCCGGCGTCAAGGCCCAGTCGATTGACGCCGCTCCTTCGGGCTCGACGCAAGGCGTGGTCGTGAAACGGCATGACATCACGCGATTGACCGCCGTGCGGCGGACAAAGTTTTGCGGATAGACTCGGGAATTCTCCACGTCGGATATCCAAGATGACCAATTCAGATAATCCGGAACCCGTCGTTCAACTCATTCCGACAAGATCGGAAGCCGAGATCGCCGAGGATTTGAAGCGGAGGCTGATCGAGCACATGAAGCCTGTTCTGGAAATTTTTGACGAGGCAGCGGCTTCGGGCCTCGCAATCCAGTGGGAGAGCATCTCGCCGGGCTCCCCGCGCTACAAGCACGAAATCAAGGGCCTGCGCGTAGTGAAATATCTTTAGAGCCATTTCGGTTTGATTGAATCAGAACCGAGGCTCTGATCTTTTGTTTTGACGCGTTTTCTTCACGCGAACCGGTATCCACTTCGCTCGGAAACGCTATAAAGGCTAAAGTCACAATTCGTCCGGCCAGTAAAGCCGCATCGGATTGTCGACCAGAAGCTTGTGCCGCAGTTCGGGCGTGGTTGCGATCTGCGGGACGAAGTCGACCAAAATCCCGTCGTCCGGCATGTGGCCTTTCAGATTGGGATGCGGCCAGTCCGTGCCCCACAGCACGCGGTCGGCGAACGCCTCCACGATGCAGCGCGCGAAGGGGACCACGTCGCGGTAAGGACGCGCTTCGCCGTTCAGCGCCAAAGGACCTGAAACCGACAGCCGCTCCGGGCAACTCACCTTCGACCACACATTCGGATGTTCGCTCATCAATTTGATGAACAGGGCGAATTCCTGTCCATCGATGGGCTTTGCGACATCGGGCCGGCCCATGTGATCGACGACGACCGTGGTCGGCAGCGCCGTGAAGAAGTCCCACAAATCCGGCAAGTCGACCGCCTCGAAATAGACCACGACATGCCAGCCAAGCGGCGAGATTCGCCCTGCAATCTCCATCAGCTCGTCTTTCGGCGTGAAGTCGACCAGCCGCCTGATGAAGTTGAAACGCACGCCGCGGACGCCTGCCTCGTGCAAGGCGCGAAGCTCGGCATCGGTGACGTCGCGTCGCACGGTCGCTACTCCGCGCGCCCTGCCGTTGGATGCCTTGAGCGCATCGACCATCGCGCTGTTGTCGGCGCTATGGCAGGTCGCCTGCACGATCACGTTGCGCGAAAAACCGAGATGATCGCGCAGCGCAAAGAGCTGCGCCTTCGAGGCGTCGCAGGGCGTGTATTTGCGCTCAGGTGCATAGGGAAATACGGCACCCGGCCCGAACACGTGGCAATGTGCATCGACTGCCCCCGGCGGCGCCCTGAAGCTCGGTTTTGACGGGCCGGCGTACCAATCGAGCCAGCCCGGCGTCTTTATATACTGCGTGGCCTCGGCCATTCACTCTCCCGACTTTTGGCTTCTGGCTGCGATATCGCCGAGGATGCGGTCGGCCTCGGTGCGCCAGTCCGCGCTGCGCGCAAAGCTCTTTGCGCCTCGCTCGCCGAACAGGCCTTCATCGGCGAGGTCGGCGACCCAAGCCTGGCGTTCGGCGGTGCCTTGCGCCGACCATGGCTCGAGCCCGATTTCGCGGACGGTCTGCGCCACCTCGCGAACCTCTTCGCTGCGGCGCCTGCCATGTTCGATCACCCGTTGGAAGAAGTAGGCGCCTTGTTTTTCCCAATCGATGCCGGGAAATGTCTCCTTCAGCGACGCCAGAACCGCGTCCTCGACGCCATAGGCGCGCGCAGTGGTGAAGCTTTCGATCACCATGGCCTCAAGACCCTTGATCATCACGCTGCGGCACATCTTGACCGCGGAGGCAACACCGAGTTTTTCGCTCGCAACCTTGGTAGCAAACCCCAATTCGACAAGCCTGGGCGCAAGCTCGCCTGCACCCTCTCCACCAAGCAGCAGGGGCACCTTGATGCGATAGGGCGGGACCGAGGTCATCACGGCGCCCTCGACATAGCGGCCCCCGCCGCCGTCGATCAGCGCGGCCGCGCGCCGCTTGGCGCCAGGCGAGGCCGAATTGAAGTCGAGAAACCAGGCGCCTTTCCTTACCGAGCCCGCGCAAGCCTCAGCCACCGGCACGGCCTGGCTTGCGGTGACGGCGGAAACGATGAAGTCGGATTGGGCTGCAAGATCGGCGTGCGAAGCAGTCAGCGCAACGCCATGGCTCCTCGCATGCTCGCGCAACGCAAGCCCAGCCTGATCGCTCCGAAGTTTGATGTCGTAGGCCGCGACCCTGATATCCTGCTTGCGCAGGTCCTCGGCCAGAATGCGGCCGACCTCGCCGTAACCGACAAGCCCGATGTTCCACTGCCTTGGGTTCTGCGGCGACTTTATCATCTGGTTGGCTCCTGCCGCACGTCCACGGCTATTGTTTCGCGATCCCGGCCTTCTCGATCACCCGCCGCCACTTGTCGATATCCGATCTCAGCCTGCTCGAGATCTCTTCCGGCGTTCCCGCTTTGGCCTCGATGCCAAGCGCCAGCAACCGCTTCTTGAGTTCGGCATCGGCAAGTATATCCCGCAATGCGCCGTTGAGCTTGGTCACGATTTCACCCGGCGTGTGTGCCGGAGCGAATAGCGCGTTCCAGGAAACGACGTCGTAATCGGGAACGCCGCTTTCCGCGACGGTTGCGAGATCGGGCGTGCTCTCCGAGCGAACCGCGCCTGAGGAGGCGAGGGCGCGAAACTTGCCGTCGGCAATGTTGCCCTTCATTGCCGAATAGCTGTCGATCATCAGCGCGAGGTTGCCTTGCAGCAGCGATACCTCGACCTCGGGCGTTCCGCGAAAGGGCACGATGGTGAAATCGATATTGGCGGCTGTCTTGAACAGTTCCGCCGAAAGGTTCTGCGTGCTGCCGATATTGATGGTGCCGACATTCAGCGCACCGGGCCTTGCCTTTGCGGCGGCGACGAAATCGGCAAGCGTCCTGAACTCCGAATTGGCGGAAGTGGCGAAGATGAAGTCGAAAAAGCCAAGGCTCGAAATCGGCACAAAATCCTTGACCGGATCGAACGGCAGTCTTTCAAACAGCGATACGCTGACCGCGGTTCCATTGGTCAGCATCACCAGCGTATAGCCATCGGGCGGAGAAGAAATCACCGTCCTCGCCGCGGCTATGCCGCCGGCGCCTGGCTGATTTTCGATGTAGAAGCGCTGGCCGAGCTTGTCTGTGAGCTTTTCCGCAACGATGCGCGCCGTGGTGTCGGCGACGCCGCCGGCCGCAAATGGCACGACGATGCGAACGGTCCGGTTTGGATAGTTCGTCTGGGCCTTCGCCCAGGGCTGTGAAACGACGAGCAGCAACACGGCAACGAGCGAAAGCGATATGGCGGAGAAGACGCAAGGGGCGGCGCGATCAATCAAGTTCATGAATGGTCTTGCCTGTCGGTACGAAAGCTACTGCGAAAGGCGGGCGTCGAGCGACCATTTTCCCGCACCGACGATCAAAAGATAGATGCAGCCGAGCAGCATGGTCAGGTCCGCGCGCGATTCATGCATCGCGCTCCAGAAGCCGGTGCGTTTCATGTCCGCCGAGAGGTGGAACATCCCGACGTCGTGGCCCAGGAGAATTGGAAGCTTTGTCGATACCAGTGCCACGATCATGATGATGATGAGCGGCACTGCGGCCAGCCGGGTAAATAGTCCGACGATGATCAGGGCTCCGCAGACGATCTCGACGAGGCCTACGAACGGACCCATCAGTTCGGGAAGCGGAATGCCGATCCTGGTGAAACGCCCGGCACCGAGCACTTCGGGAAAAGCCAGTTTCTGGATGCCTTCGGGCAGAAACACGACCAGCCCGACGAGAAGCCGCACCAGCAGGGTCCAGCCGGATTCGCCGGTGCGCATCATATCCTTCGGCGTCATCGTCCATCCTTTCAGAAAAGCTGCGACAGCAGGGTACCGGCGCTTGCCAGCAGCACGACCACGGTCCAGGGCGGCAGCTTCCAGACCGTCAGCAGCAAAAATCCTGCAAGCGCCAGGGCAAAGTCGCGCGGGCCCAGGACCGCGCTGGTCCAGACCGGATGATAAAGCGCTGCACCGAGAATGCCGACCACGGCGGCATTGGTGCCGCGCATGGCGGCTTGAGCCGCGGGGCGGGTGCGCATCGCATCCCAGAACGGGAGCATGCCGTAGACGAGCAGCATGCCCGGCAGCAGCAGCGCAACAAGCGCGATTGTCGCACCGGCAAATCCGTTCGGAGGCGAGTTCATCACGGCGCCGAGATAGGCGGCGAAGGTGAAGAGCGGCCCCGGCACGGCCTGCGCCAGTCCGTAGCCGGCGAGGAATGCCTCGTTGCTGACCCATCCGGGCGTCACGACCTGCGCCTGCAACAGCGGCAGCACGACATGTCCCCCGCCAAACACCAGTGCGCCGGAGCGATAAAACGCGTCAAATACAGCGAGCGCATGCGACCCGGTCGCAGCCGTCACCGCCGGCATCATCAGCAGGAGTGCCGCGAACAGGAAAAGAGCAATGCTTCCGGCGCGCCGGGTCACCGGAAAATTCAGGTGGCCGGCGGCGGGCGACGCCTCTTCCTGGCAGAGCCAAAGACCTGCGCAAGCACCAAGTGCGATCGCCGCGATCTGGGCCAGCGATCCGGCGAACATCGTAACGATGGCGACCGCGGCAAGCGCGATGGCGGCGCGCGGGCGATCCGGTGTCAGGCTTCGCGTCATGCCCCAGACGGCCTGGGCCACGACCGCTACCGCGACGAGCTTGAGGCCGTGCAGGAAACCCGATGCGATCGGTCCGGTGAAGGCGGCTGTGCTTAGCGCGAACGCGAACAGGATCAGGGCGGAAGGCATGGTAAAGGCAAACCAGGCTGCAAGGCCGCCCAAAAGACCGTTGCCGCGCAGCACGCCAAGGGAAAAGCCGACCTGGCTGGAAGCCGGTCCCGGCAGAAACTGGCAGAGGGCGACCAGGTCCGCATAGGTCGCCTCGTCGAGCCATTTGCGGCGCACCACCAGTTCGTCCCGATAGTACCCGAGGTGAGCGATCGGCCCTCCGAATGAGGTCAGGCCCAATTTCAGGAAGGCGGCAAAAACCTCACCGACCGTCCCCCGTTCCCGGACTTCCCCGGAAAGTGAACCGCGTTCCGACCCCATCGTTGATATTTGATGCGAAGCAGGGTCACTCACCTGTGCCTCCGGGATTTTCTGCCACGTAACGGCATAAATCCGCCGCTGGCCTGCGCACGAATACCATATTCGCGATTCGTTTGATCGCATCAGTTTGGAGGGTGGGCATGACGATCGACCGACGCAGTATACTGTCTCTTGGTGTAGCTGGTGCCCTGGCCGGCGTGGCAGGGCGCTCTGCCACGGCCCAGATGTCATCCCCGCCGCAGGATTCTGCTACGCCGCCGCAAGGCAAGCCCGATCACACCATTCGGATCGCGTCCGGACTGGTCGAGCTTGCGTCCGATCATATCGTATCGACCAAGCTCTATAACGGCCAGTTTCCCGGTCCGCTGCTGCGTCTGAAGGAAGGCGAGCGCGTGTTGGTCGATATTCACAACGACACCGACACGCCAGAGCAGTTGCACTGGCACGGGCAGACCGTGCCGGTGGAAGTCGACGGCGCGGCCGAGGAGGGGACGCCGTACATTCCGGCCCACGGCGCGCGTCGGATCAGCTTCACTCCCGGTCCGGCCGGGCTGCGGTTCTATCACACGCATCTCACGCCAGGTTCAGACCTCAACAACGGGCAATATAGCGGGCAGGTCGGAACGGTTTACATCGAACCCAAACGAGAGGCGGGCCGCTACGACCGCGAAGTCTTCCTGGTGCTGAAAGAATTCCAGCCTGCCTTGAGCCGCGGCGGCGACATGGCCTCGGACTTCCTGGCGAATGGAGCGCGCGTCAAGTCGCTCGAGGACGCCGGCGAAAGCGCGATGCGGGCGTCGATGGCAAGCGGAAAGCCGCACGGCTATGAAGTCGGCTACGAGCTGTTCTCGATCAATGGCCGCATGCTGGGCCATGGCGAGCCGATCCGGGTGAAACAGGGCGAGCGCGTGATGTTTCACATCGTCAACGGCAGCGCCACGGAAATCCGCAGCCTGGCGCTACCCGGCCACCGCTTCGAGGTCGTGGCGCTTGACGGCAATCCGGTGCCCAAGGTGACCGAGGTCCCGCTGCTCTGGCTCGGTACCGCCGAGCGGGTCTCGGCGATCGTCGAAATGAAAACTCCCGGCATCTGGGTGATGGGAGATATCGCCGACGACGACCGAAGCAAGGGCATGGGCATTGTGGTGGAATATGCCGGCCGCACCGGCAAGCCGAAGTGGATCAAGCCGATGCCCTATCGCTGGGACTACACGATCTTCGGCAGGCCCGATGCCGCCGCCAATCCCGACGAAACCCTCGAGATGACTTTTGCCAAGAACAATGCCGCGCTCGACGGCTTCAATCAATGGACCATCAATGGCACGGCGTTTTCCATGGAAAACATGCAGCCGATGTTTCGCCTGCTGCACGGCAGGCGCTACCGCCTGCGGATGCGCAACGCCAGCGACGATGTTCACCCCCTTCACCTGCATCGCCATAGCTTTGAACTCGCCCGTATTGGCGGCAAGGCGACTTCCGGCATCATCAAGGACGTCGTCATGCTTGGCGGCTATCAGGAGGTGGAAGTCGACTTCGTGGCCGACAATCCAGGCCGGACCCTGTTTCACTGCCATCAGCAGTTACACATGGATTTTGGCTTCATGACGCTTTTCGATTATGCTTGAGCGGCATCCTGCCGCATGCCCCTGTCATTCGGATTGACACGCCGGTGAATCGGCCCTGTATTTCGCCTGGTATGCAAAGCCCGCAGTGAATCCGAGCGAGCCCAGGAGAGTACCATGCGGAATCTCAATCGACGCGACGCCCTGAAGATGTCGGCTGGCTTGGCCGCCGCGGCGGCCGGCGGGTTTTCCTGTATCGAACTGGCCAAGGCAGGTCCGATACAGGTTCCGACGATCGACAGGCTCGACGTCCGCGTTCTCGTCGACAACACCACCGACATCTTCTTCAAGCCGCAGGAAGTAAGTGGCGTAAGGATCGAGGCTGGCCGCTCCGCGAATTCGCTGCGCCCGCTGCATAGCGAATTTGGATTGTCGCTGCTGCTCGAGCCGCAGCGCGGCGATCAAAAGCGCACCTTCCTGCTCGATTACGGTTGGACGCCGGAAGCGATCAACAGCAACATCGAGCTCCTGAAGATCGATCCATCGAAGATCGACGCGTTGATCGTGAGCCACGGCCATTTCGACCATTGGGGCGGCCTGACCGGGTTTCTGGACAAGCATCGCAAGGTGCTGCCGGCCGACCTTACGCTTTATGCCGGCGGCGAGGACAATTTCTGTCAGCGTTACGTTCGCGCCGGCCAGGGTGGTGACTTGAGCGACTTTGGCATGCTCGACCGCCGCGACCTTGCGAAACGTGATGTCAAGGTCGTGCTGTGCGAGTCGCCCGTGGTGATCGGAGAGGTAGCGTTCACGACCGGCAAGATCGCGCGTAACAGCATCGAAAAGGTGCTGCCGAACACGCTGGTCGAGTTCAAGCTCAAGGATGGCGCCGGGTGCAACTGGAGCCACTATCTGCCAGCCGAGATGGAAGGCAAGATCGTGCCGGACGAGCACATTCACGAGCACGCGACGTGCTTCAACCTGAAGGACAAGGGGCTTATCGTCATTTCCTCCTGCGGCCACGTCGGCATCGTCAATTCTGTGCGGCAGGCGATGGAGGTCTCCGGCGTGCAGAAGGTGCACGCCGTCATGGGAGGCTTCCATCTTGGCCCTGCGCCGGCAGATTATTTGACGCAGGTCGTCGCCGAGATCGGCAAACTCAACCCGGACCTGCTGTTCCCCATGCATTGCAGCGGGCTCAATTTCACGCGGGAAGCGCAGCGACAGATGCCGGGCAAGGTCATGACGACGACCACCGGCACCCGCATCACGTTCGGCATCTGATCGGCACAATAAAGCCATGCCGCGTTCTGGTGGTCCGCATGCGCTAATTCTGATTGCGTTGTTGTTCTGCGACGCTTTCGCCTCCGCCGCGGAGGAGCCGCAGACCGCAGCCGGGATGATGGACGATTTGATGTATGGCCACGGCACGGTCGGCGGACCATTCACGCTGACCGACCAGGACGGTCGCACGCGCAGCGACAGCGAGTTCCGCGGCAAGCTGATGATCGTCTATTTCGGATATACGTTTTGCCCGGACGTTTGTCCGGCAGACCTGATGGCGATCACACAGGCACTCGACGCGCTGGGTCCTGAGGCCACGAGCATCCAGCCGATTTTCATCACCATCGATCCTGAGCGTGACATGGGGGTGCTCAAGGATTATGTCGCGGCCTTCCATTCGAGTTTCATCGGCCTGGCCGGCTCGCCCGGCGAAATCCGAAAGATCGCCAATTCCTACAAGGCATTTTACACAAGGGTACCGGGCGAACGGAACGGGGATTATTCGATCGACCACGCGGGCATCATCTATCTGATGGGGCGCGAGGGCGAGTATCTCGGCTTCATGCCGCCGCAGACCGGTCCGGAGAAGTTGACGGAAGTGCTGCGCAAATATCTGGCGAAGTAGACACGCTTTGCGTACGCGCCGAGCCTACGCCGGAAAGCCCGCCTTACAGCAGGCTTACATTTGGATTTCCGTTAACCGGCAGGGCTTGCGAGAGCTTGTCGAGCGCATCAAAAGGGCCCAATGGTGGAGTAGAATGGACATTCACCGCCCGCCTGGCCCCCGATGCGATTGCTTGTTGTCGAAGATAATGCCCTGTTGTCGGAATTGCTCGCCAAGGGCCTGAGGACGGCTGGCTATGAGACCGACCTTCTGGCGACTGCGGCCGAAGCCCATGCCGCCCTGATGACAACGACCTACGCGGCAATCATCCTCGACCTCGGCCTGCCCGACGGTGATGGGCTTTCGGTCTTGAGGGAACTCAGACATCGCAAGGACCCGACGCCTGTGCTGGTGCTGACGGCGCGCGGTGGGCTGCAGGACCGTGTCAGCGGCCTTCGCAGTGGCGCCGACGATTACATGGTCAAGCCGTTCGCGCTGGAGGAGCTTGTTGCCAGGTTGGAGGCGCTGCTGCGCCGGCCCGGCCAGCAGCTCGGAAGTTCGCTTCACATCGCCAATCTGGGTTTTGATTTACGCAGCCGGCAGGCGACCATCGACGATCAGCCGCAGGTGCTTTCGTCCCGCGAGACGGCGGTGCTCGAACTTCTGATGCGCAGCAAGGGACGCGTGGTCTCCAAGAAGCAGGTGGAGGATCATATCTTCGGGCTTTCCGGCGAGGTCGCTTCCAACGCCGTCGAGGTTTATGTCCATCGCCTGCGCAAGCAGCTTTCCGACAAGGGCGCCAAGGTCCAGATCCACACCATCCGCGGCGTCGGATACCTCATCGCCGAGGAAAAGCGTGATCCGGTTTAAATCGATCATCTCGCGTATCGTGATCCTGCACGTGATCGCAGTGGCGATCACCTCGGTACTGATGTCGGTCGCGCTGTCATGGCTGCTCAACCTGGCGACCAACAACATTCACAACGAGGCGATGGAGGATCAGGCCGCCTCGCTTGCCCAGCATCTGGTCGTGCAGGCCGACGGCAGCCTCTCGCTGGAGCTGCCGCCGAATCTTCAGGGGCTCTATTCGCAACCCTACGGCCGATATTCTTACGCCGTGACCGATGACGGGGGAAAGACCCTGTTTACGTCGCTGAACGACAAGGCGGCCGTATTCCCTGCCGACCCGCGGGCCTCCGCCGTCCAGTTCCTGGAGACTCACGTGGGCGATGCCGCGATCTCCGGCGCAAGCATCCGCCGCAGCATCGGCGACAAGACGGTGTGGGTGCAGGCAGCGGAAGACCTCGCCAACCGCGACGTGTTGATCGATGACATCGTCGATGATTTCTACAAGCATGTCGGCTGGATCACATTGCCGATTCTGTTGGTGCTACTGGTCACCGATATCGCGATCTTCCGCCGCGCGCTGTTGCCGCTGCGGCAGGCCTCCGAAATCGCCCAGCATATCGGCCCTGCGCGCACCGACATCCGTTTGCCGGTCGGAGAGATTCCGAGCGAAGTGACCCCGCTGGTTTCGGCGATCAACAAGGCGCTCGACCGCCTGGACGAGGGCTTCCGTCTGCAGCGTGAATTCACCGCCGATGCAGCCCATGAGCTTCGCACGCCGCTGAGCATCCTGCGCGCACGGGTGGAAACGCTCGATGATCCCCGCGTCGCCAAGGCGCTGCGCATGGACATCGAGGCGATGAGCCGCGTAGTCGGCCAGCTCCTCGACATCGCCGAACTCGAGGCCTTTGCGATCGACCCGTCCGAAGTGGCAGACCTGCAGGGCGCCTGTGCCGAAGTAGCCGAGTTCATCGCCCCGCTCGCCCTCGAGCAGGGTCGGGAAATTGCCTTGTTGGGCGCCACCGAGCCGGTATGGGTCAAGGGCAATGCCGAGATGATGAAACGTGCCATCCGCAATCTTGCCGAAAACGCCATCCGGCATACGCCAAGGGAGACGGTGGTCGAATTCGTGGTGGAAGAGAGCGGCACCGTCACGGTGCAGGATTGCGGACCTGGAATTTCCGACGGGGAACGCAAGCTGATTTTCCAGCGGTTCTGGCGACGCGACCGCAACCAGCAGGGAAGTACCGGGCTTGGGCTCTCCATCGTGCAGCGCATCGCCGAATTGCACGGCGCGACCATCGATGTCCAGAACCGGGTAATGGGCGGGGCCCAGTTTTCCCTGCATTTTGTCAGAGCGGGCGCGCCGTCTTGAGAAATCGCAACGGTCAGGTTTTACGTGCCGCCACTTGACGCGGGCAGGCTTGGTGCGGTCAAGATACGCCCGTGACCTGACCTCAAACCTCTGCAAGCGTGACGGACTGCAGGGGGCAACAAACAAGGAAACCTCGAATGAGGATCTTGCCGTCGTTTTCTGGAGGAAATCCCCGATGCGTCGTATTCTCTTGGCCGCCCTGTTGATGATGGCCGGCCTTATACCCCTTAGCCGAACGGCAACCGCGCAAGATGCCGCGCAGCCCGTCTTCGTCGTGACCTATGCGGAGGTTGCACCGAGCGCTGCCGCGGATGCGCGCAAACTGTTTCTCGGATACGTCAACGACGCTCGAAAGGCTTCCGGTGCCGTGGGGATCGATGCGGTTCAGCGTATTTCCGACCCCGGCCACTTCGCTCTGATCGAGCAATGGCAGTCGCTGGCCGCAAAACAGGCCTTTGCCGCAACCGAGCCCGTCACCAAATTTCGTGCCGCTCTCAACCCCCTGCAGAGCGCGGCTTATGACGAACGCATTCATGCCAGCCTTTCCGTTGGCTCGCCGAAGCCGGCTTCGGCTGATGCGATTGTCGTCCTGACCCATGTCGATGTGGTGCCCACACAGGTGGAGCCCGGAACAGCCAAGGTGAAGGCGTTTGTCGAAGAGGGTCGGAATGCGCCGGGCAATCTTCGTTTTGACGACGTGGTACAGGCCAACCGGAAGAATCATTTTACGGTAATCGAAGCCTGGAATTCGGCTGCCGACAAGAACGCCTGGATATCGTCCAAGACCGCACGAACTTTCCGGGAGGAACTGCAACCGATGAGCGGTGCGCTTTATGACGAGCGCGTCTACAAATTTGTGCGCTGAACGTGCCGCAGGCATACCTTCGATGAATGGCGGGAACATAGTTCCCGCCATTTTTCTATCGTTTTTGTTCAGAACCTGTTCATGCGAGTTTATTGGGTAATGGGCGGCGGCATCAACGGCGGCCGGATCGTCGGCGAGCAGTTAAAAATCGAGCAGGCCACGCTGTTTAAAAACCGCGACTATCCGGTCCTGACCGATTATCGTGCGATGTTGCAGAACTCTTCGGGCGTGTATTCGGCCTCCAAGCTGCAAGCGTTCAGCGCATCTTTCCCGGCGTGCACCCAACCGTGCCCGGACTGGCGTAGCCATGTCTTTGCCGGCCGGGAAGCGATGCGGTCGGCCGCAGCCGCCCCTTAATGCATCGGCGCTTTGAACAACAGAGCCAACTTCTTCACCATTTCCTCAACGTTGGCCCGTACATCGGGTTGCTGGGCGACAATCTGCCCGTCAGCATCGAGGATTGAAATGATCGCGGAGTGGTCAAATCCGCCGCTTGGGTCGCGACGGTAGCGCACGCCGAGCGCGGCGGCGAGTTCGCGCACCGCCTTGTCGTCGCCGTTGAAGAGCGTCCAATCGGCTTGATCGAGCCCGCGCTCGTTTGCATATGCCTTGAGACGTTCAGGCGTGTCCACCGTTGAGTCCAGAGTAAAGAAGGCAAATCGAATTTGCGGCAGCGAGGCTTCCTTTGCGCGGTCTTCGATTGCCATCATGTCGGCCACGATCATCGGACAGATGTCCTTGCAGCTCGTATAGCCCATGGCGACGACGACTGGGCCACCGCGCAATGTCTCCAGGCTGACGCGCTCACCGTCCTGATTGACCCAGCTCGACGTCAGGTGATAGATAGACATGCCGGGAAGCGGCCCCGCAGCCTTCATCATGTGAGGGGTGTGGTCATCGTGCGCGGTCACGGCCGCGGGGCATGAAAAAAAGCCGATCAGCAGGCTCAACAGGAAAGCCGTGGCACGCATCATTCATCTCCCTCGCATCTGAATCCGACATTTTCCACCGCGTAATTCGCCTTCAGGCTTGATCGCATCGCGTACCGCATGAACGCAGGGTAGTTCGCCGCATCGCTGACCCCGATACTGCCGCTGCCGCAGAACGCTGCGTCATCCTTGCTTGAGGTGTTGCGCTGCTCCGAGCCGGTCATGAAACTGTTGTGATCGAGCGTCCACTCCCATACCAGGCCGACAAGATCATATACGCCGTAACCGTTGGGCTCGCCGCGCCCGACGGCACCGAGGCGTCCCGGATTCGGCGTGCTAAACCACGCGAGCGATCGTTGCTCGATCTCATTCTGTCTGCGGCCTTGGTCGGCAAGCGCGTATTCCCACTGATCGGTGGTGGGCAGCCGCAGGCCCCGTGCTTCGCAATAGGCCTCGGCAGCGAACCACGACACGTTTGTCACAGGCTGCGATGCGGCGGCATCGTCGGACAGCCGCAGATCGCCAAGCCAGTTGGCCAGATAATGGTGATCGGCGAACAGAGGCTTAACCTGCGAGCGACGCCATTGAGGATGTTCGCGCACGAAATCGAGGAACTGACCGTTGGTCACGGGAAAGGCGTCGAGCCGGAACGCGGGGATCCGTTGCGGGATGATTGCGACGCCGGCCTTTCCCTTTCCCGGGCCTTCTCGAAAAAACGACACGAAATCGCCGGCGGGTATTCTCACCATGGGCGAAGAGACCAAGACCGCGAGTGCAGTCGCGGTCATGGTCACGAAGATTACGCCCGTTACGGCCACGGCGACGGTCCAGGTACGTGGCCTAGTTTCTTCGGACACGGTTCGCCTGCACTTCGGCGGGGCGCACCTCAAGACCGGAGTTGCCCCATTTGTTGTAGACGTAGGTCATGACATTGGCGATGTCTTCGTCCGGCAGGTCCCATGCCGGCATGGCGCCGTTGAACGCGACGCCGTTGACGGTCAGTTGTCCCTCAAGTCCGCCGGTAACGGCCTTGATGGCGCGAACCTTGTCGGCGTTGAGATAGTCCGATTTCGCCAGCGGCGGGAATGCGTTCTTGACGCCCTCGCCATTTGCCTGATGGCAGGCCTGACAGTTGTTGACGAAGACCGCTTCGCCGGCCTTGATCCGCTCCGCCTTGTTGCTCGCAGCAGGAGGTGCCTTCGAGGGTTGTTCGGCGACGCGAGCGCCGACGCCCTCCGGCAAATAAACCTCGTCGCTGGTCTTGCCGGAATAGACGACCTTGTTTTCGTTGCCATTGACCTTCAGTTGCGCCAGCGCACCGCGATTGAAGGCGCGGCTCAGGGAGTGGTCCACCACGATGAAGGTGCCGGGCACGCTCATCGTGAAGTCGATGATCGCCGAGCCACCGGCGGGAATCATGGTGGTCTGCACGTTGTGGGTCGGCGTGCTCATATTGCCTTCCGCCCAGACTGTATCGAAGATCTGGCCGATCACGTGGAACGACGACGTCAGATTCGGACCACCGTCGCCGACGAAAAGACGCACCGTCTCGCCGACATTTGCCGTCAATGCCTGATCGCCGGTGGTCGAGCCGACCGAACCGTTGAAGACCACATAATCGGGCTTCTCATCGATCGCCTTCTGCATGCTGAATGGCTGCAGCCCTTTCTCCCCGTTCGGACCCTTGGTGTAGAAGTCTCCCTGCATGACGTAGAATTCCCGATCAACCTTCGGCAAGCCTTCTTTCGGCTCGACGAGTATGAGGCCATACATGCCGTTGGCAACGTGCATGGCCACCGGCGCCGTGGCGCAGTGATAGACGTAAAGACCGGGGTTTAGCGCCTTGAATGAAAACACCGAACTGTGACCCGGCGCCGTCAGCGAAGCCGCGGCACCGCCACCTGGTCCGTTCACCGAGTGGAGGTCGATATTGTGCGGTATCTTGTTGGCGGGGTGATTTTCAAGATGCATTTCAACCAGGTCGCCTTCGCGAACCCGGATGAATTTGCCGGGCACCTTGCCTCCGAAAGTCCAGAACGTGTAGGACACCCCATCCGCCAGGCGTCCCTCAACCTCCTTGACCTCCAGATGTACGACCACCCTTGTTGCATGGCTGCGCGTTATGGCGGGCGGCACGGCGGGCGCGTCGGCCAAAACGGCCTGTTCGGTGCCGACAATTTCAGCACGCGCATTCTCTTCACGGCTCGCGCTCCAGGCGGGTACGCTCAGGCACACCGATAAAGTCAAAATGAAAACGTTCTCTGCCACGGTCTTCATGTTTCGCCCCCGATGCATAGTATGCGAGCCGTAAAGGTGCCGTCCGGACCCGGACGTTGGGGTGATAGTAGAAATGAGTTTGCCACGGCTATCTTTGCGGTAGCGCAAGCAATTCCGATTTTCCGAGGGGCTTGCTCCCGGAAAGCGATGCCTGAGCGGTTGCGGGATCGGCAGGCCCCTGTCAATCACGGCTTCGAGCCGGTACGATGCGGCGTTGTCGGTATCTGAGAAAGACAGGCCGCGCGAAATGACCATGGATTGTGTCGCCGAGGCCGCCGCGCCGGAGCAAGCTAACGCAGGCCTGCCGCCTTCGATACGCCGGCACATCTTCCTCTATCTTGGTATCCTCATCGTTCTGTTGGCGTTTGGCGGGCCGTCAGGCGGCCTGATCGACATTCCGATCAGCTTTTTCCTCAAAAACAGGCTGCATCTGGAGGCGCATCAGGTCGCGCATTTCCGCCTCATCGCGGCAATCCCGCTTTACCTGTCCTTCGTGTTTGGATTCATCCGCGACAACTGGAATCCGTTCGGTATGCGGGATCGCGGCTTCATGCTGATCTTCGGCGCTATTTGTGCGTTACTCTATCTCGGCTTTGCGTTTGCACCGATGACTTACTACTCGCTGCTTGTTGCGATCATCGTGCTGACGACTTCATTCCTGTTCGTGGCCAGCGCCCAAAACGGGCTGGCTTCGACGATCGGCCAGCAGCATGCGATGACCGGTCAGATCAGTGCGGTTTGGAACGTATTCGCCTCGATCCCTCTCGTCGCCGCCTTGTTGGCTGGCGGCTGGCTTTCGAGCCTGCTCGAACACCAAAATGCCGATTCTGCGGCGCGCATTCTGTTCCTTGCTGGCGCCGCGATCATGACCGCGGTCAGCGTGTTCGCACTGTGGAAACCGAAAGACGTATTCGTCCACGTCCACGCCGAACACGGCGCGAAGATTCATCCGCTGCATGATATCAAGCGGCTGTTCGGCCACTGGCGCATTTATCCGGCGCTTTTGATCTGGCTGTTGTGGAATTTCGCGCCGGGCTCCGCAACGCCGCTCCAGTACCATCTTCAGAACAATTTGCACGCGACCGACGCTCAGTGGGGGCAGTGGAATGCGATCTTTGCCGCTTCATTCATCCCAACCTTCATCATCTACGGCTTCCTGTGCCGTCGCTTTCCCCTGAAGACACTTTTGTGGTGGGGAACTATTGTTGCCGTTCCGCAAAATGTGCCGCTGCTCTTCATTCATTCGGTGACGGGTGCATTGATTGCCGCGGTGCCGATCGGCCTGATGGGCGGGATCGCCACCGGCGCCTATATGGATCTGATCATGCGGTCCTGTCCGAGGGGTCTGCAAGGAACCATGCTGATGATGTCGAGCAGTCTCTTCTTCGCCATCTCGCGATTTGGCGACATCCTCGGCACGACATTGTACGATCGCTACGGTGGATTTACCGTCTGCGTCATCGCGATCACGCTTGTCTACGCCCTGATTCTTCCGACGCTGCTGCTGATTCCCCGGTCGTTGATCGCATTCGCCGATGGACAGCCAAATGGTCGCGTTGGCGAAGCAAGTTGCACTAGCCAGCCTTGAGCCGCGGCAGCAGCGTCAGCGCATTGTCGCGACCGATCGCCACGAGG
>Ga0075029_100000790_pt1 | contig 18199 bp, 11 predicted proteins | sample LitLauG_LLR_2013_FD_71391 | JGI IMG/M metagenome (GOLD analysis project Ga0075029, IMG submission 71391) | Freshwater sediment microbial communities from North America - Little Laurel Run_MetaG_LLR_2013 | ecosystem: Environmental > Aquatic > Freshwater > Creek > Sediment | place: USA...
GAAATCATGGTAGCACCTCTCGATGAGATGCCGGAGTATGCCGACTTGTCTTACATTTTACATAGAAAGCATTCTGATAATCCCAGGGTTGATCTTATCCTCAATAAATGGGATCAACTCAGATCTGATGATGTTGCGGACGTACTTATCAGAAGAGTTAGAAGAATCCTCTGACCACTCCAATGACCAAGCCTTTGCGTATGTGCTCAACTCTTCTCTGGTAATTGGGAGAAATGGCCTTAGAAAAAGTTGAGTATCATCCCAGATCATACTTGGCTCAATTCCAACAGTAGGTCTTCCTGTAAGGAATTGCCACAGCTTTGTTTCAGCAACGTCATTTGCATGATGTGCTAGGAGTACTTTTGCTCCAATTACCCTAGCTTCACGTGTCAGTGCATCATATCTCGCTGAACGAGCCATTGCTTGGGTATTTCCATCACGCAAATGTACTCTTGGAAACTTAATTGAGGAGTACTTCAAATCCACTCCTAACGAGTTTACATGCGAGATATCTTTGAAAATTTCATCGTCAGGACGAAGACCATGATTGATGTATACGATATGTGCTTTGCACAAAGAACCTTTTAGAGTTCTTGTCATGGCAACAGAATGTGCTAGAACAGTAGAGTCCAACCCACCAGAACATGCTACTAGAATATCAAGCTCATTCATGTAAGGATCTAGTGTCTTGTAGATTTTCCTACATGTACGACGATCTTCTGAAGAGATTCCTCTAGGCCAAGAGATCTTTCCCTTATCCGTCCTGTGAAATGGCATGAATCCAATCCTTCAACATATCACTTTCTGGAAGAGAGTTCTTCGAAAGTTTCTTATGAAGAGTGTAAAGACCACGATCCTTCATGCATTCTGAGATGGAAAAGAATACATAATCTGCATTGCAAACATCAATGAATCCAAATCTTCGTAGCATTTGGTTTGCACATGGATATAGTTTCTTTCTATCTCTGCCCTTGAGCCATGCTCTTACCCACTCAGCAGAAATGTTCTTTATCATGTTATCTCCTAGATGCATGATCTGATTCGAAGGGTAGTGGCTGTTCTGAGTAAGAACATTTACGCCTGCACCAGTTACCCAGTGATCACGGTAGGGTTCGCACCTACTTCCTTCGTACCATCAGTATACTACAGAATGACCTTGCGAGCAAGTGAACCTCTATCGTTCACTAAACAAAGCAAAGAGTACTCGTAAATGTCAATAATTCCAACTAGTTTGGTATCATCATCTGTATCTTTGGAGAACACGTACCCCAAGTCTTTGTACAAAGATACAGCACGAGTGTTAGACTCGTACACTCTAAGTCTAACTTTTGAAGCGCCACGTTTAGCTGCTTCATGATGCAGATGTTGCATCATTGTTCTTCCGTATCCTTTGCGGTGATGAAGTGGATGAATACCTATTCCAAGAGATGGAACATCGTATCCATCATCCCATCCACGCAACATTCCATATCCGACAACAGCATCACCCTCAAGCATAACTGCGTAGTAATCTGCTCTTGGTTGGGTCAGGAGTTTTGAAATGTGTTCTGGCGTGAATGGGTGAGGATGGAAATACTTTAGCGCTCCTGACTCTTCAAGAGCACTAAAGAACTCCAACATTCCTTCCGATATGTTCGGAATCTTCTCAGAGAGGGGACGAATATCCAAGATCACCTAGTTGAGGAAGTCTAGTAAGCTAGACGGTAATTCAGGTGGCAATGAGAATTTCTTCACAGTTATCATGCAATCATCACATATATTTGTTCTATACGGATGATGACCAATTAGATCTTTGATATCTGTGTTTCGAACTCGCATTTGAAGAATCTCCGCAATGGAGACTTCTACAATTGCAGATTCTTGTGCGCAAATCTCGCAGCACCACAATGAGCAAGTACCAATTGAAAGAAACGCCCCTCCTTGTGAACATCCACAGTGTGGACAGCCGAACTGCAATAATTCCTGCTGAGATATTACTAATAGTTCGTTCATCATTTCCCTCAGTGGGACAACTGGGATTCGAACCCAGAACCTTCACGTTATGAGCGTGCCGCACTAACCGTTGTGCTATTGTCCCGTGACATCAGAGAGATTGACTACTTTTTTACTTGACTCCGTGTACTTCGTTTCCTTTCGGTAACTTGCTGCGAGCAGTGTACTCGATTTCTGTTCAGGGTCAAGGTTTTTCTGTGGCTACCGAAACATAGCTGTCACAAAAACTTGGGCCAACTGGCCAATCATCTTTTCGTAGTCGTGTTTAGCAGCCAGCGTATTGTTCCAGTTGAAGATACCACAGATGGATTTTTGTCTGACTGATTCTTAGCATCGATAACTGATAGTGTGTCTTGTACAGCTGCATTGCAGATTGTGACTAGATCCCATATCTCTGTAACTTGTGTGGGGCTCGTAGAGCAAGCATCGACTGCATTTTGAAGTACTAGACGAGATTGTGCAAGTATAGCAGTTGTTATCGCAGCTGCATTACTCTCAAAATACGTGTATCCATCTGGTGCTGCTGCATGAGTTAGGTACCCGCTTAGTAGCTGATACATTCCTGTACATGAATTTTGGACATCTGTAATTGTTGCCATAGTTCCTCTGGTTCTTTATCTATAACAACTTATGCAGCAACTTTCAGACACACGCATATCTTTGCATCCCCTCGGACCTGTAAACATGTCTTTTTATGGATGTAACTCATAATTCGGCATCAGAACAAGAGAGGAATACCTAATGGTTCGAGTCAGTGAAAAGTTTCTACAGCAAATCACTTTGCTAGCAAAAGAAGGCGCAAGCGCAATCGATGCCTACAACGCTAGGTTGACCAACCTTGCTGATCCTTCAGGCCCACAAGATGCAGCAACAAAACACTACATTGATTCTCAGTCCTTCAGCTTTACACTTGCACAAGTTTTAGCTAATGGAAATGCTACAGCTGGTAATAACATTATCTTAACTTCCGGTTCTAGCATTTCATCTGATGGAACTATAGGTTTAGCTACCAGAACAAAGATTACTGGAAATCTATTTGTAACAGGAAATGTAACAAATCTGAAAGCTCAACAGTTCAATGTAAGCGCTTTCAACCAGTTTCTTGGCCAAGATTACACAACAAACATTGGAATTAATGGAGGTTTGGTAGTAAACTATCTACCAACTACAACCACAACCAATGTAGCTTCGAGCGGTTTTAGCGCAGGTGTAATTGGTGTTTCAAACCCAACTGTTAGAACTTCAGGTCTAGGCGTCTTCTCTCCTGGTGACTTGATCATGGTCTCTGGTGCTAACAAAGGAGAGAATGATGGTCTGTACGAAGTTCTTGTTCACACTGGTAATTTGCTTACCATTCGTGGCGTTGGTCTATCTTCAACTCTTTTGAATTTCACACAAACCAACTTTAGTACAGATGCTGTTGTATCAGGCAGTATTACAAAGGTAAATGTATCTGTTATCAGAACAGACACAACAGGTAACTGGGAAGTTGGAAAAGGCTCCACAAACTCTATCGTTTTCTATGACTTGGTTACAGCTGCAACTGGTATTACACCAACAGGACCAGCCGGTGGAGACCTTACATCTCTAGGCTCCTCAACAAACTATCCTAACCCTTTGGTAAAAGGATTCACTACCAATGGTGGTGTTGGAACATCTCTAACCACTGGTGTGATAAATGATACTGAGTTGCTTCAAAGATCTGGTACAAACATTATCTCTGTTGCTCCAAGCACATTTAGTATTGCTGGACAAGTTACAGGAACTCTTGGTTCATCAGTTGTAGGAGCTGGAACATTTTCTGGAACCGCTTTAACATTCGGATCAGTACCAGATGGATATGCTTTAGTCCGCTCTGGATCTTCTATTATCGGCCAATCTTTGAATCTATCTCTGTCTGGAGATGCAAACGGAGCTATAGGATCAAACACCGTTACTGCCGGTCATTTCAATGGAACGCAGCTAACATTTGGAACAGTTGCAGATGGACAGGTTCTAACACGAACTGGTACAACAATAACATCTCAAGCTCTTTCAAACTTGCTTCTTGGTGGTGATGCTACAGGATTCATTGGAACCAACACCGTTGCTTCTGGACACTTCAGTGGCACTCAGCTTTCTTTCGGATCAGTGCCAGATGGATATGTACTTTCAAGATCTGGAACATCTATAGTTGGTATTGCAGGTATTCCACCAACAGGATCTGCTGGCGGAGACTTGGGTGGAACGTATCCAAATCCAACTGTAGTAGCAGGTCACTTCAATGGAGTCTTGCTAACTCATGGAAGCATTTCAGACGGACAAGTGCTTGCACGTTCAGGCACAAACCTTGTGGGTGTTTCCAGCGTAAACCCAACAGGAACAGCTGGTGGAGACTTGGGTGGAACTTACCCTGGACCTACGGTTGTTGCAGGACACTTCGGAACTACACAGCTATTGTTTAACAATATCCCTGATGGATATGTGCTTGCAAGATCTGGATCTAATCTTGTAGGTATCTCAGGCTCGCCACCAATCGGTTCAGCAGGTGGAGACTTGGGTGGAACGTATCCAAACCCAACTGTGGTTGCTGGTCACTTCAATGGTATCTTGCTAACTCATGGAGCTATATCTGACGGACAAGTCCTTGTAAGATCTGGTACCACACTTGTAGGATCTGCAGGTATTTCTCCAATAGGAACTGCTGGAAATGATTTGGGTGGAACATATCCATCTCCAAACGTAATAGCTGGTCACTTCGGTGGAACTCAACTTACATTCTCATCCATTCCAGATGGATATGTTCTAACAAGATCTGGCTCCAACATTGTTGGAACTACCGGTCTAACACTTGCTTCTACTACCCCAGCTTCCCTGGTAAAGGGAACAGCAACTGCTGGTGTTGGAAGTACAGCAGCAAGATCTGATCACCAACACGATATCCAGACTGCATCCGCAGTTGCAGTTGGAACTGCAAACGCAGAGGGTGTATCAACATCACTTGCTAGAGCAGATCATACCCACCAAGTAACAGGGCTAGCAATTGCTTCTCAAGCTGCTGGTGACATCTTGTACTACAACGGATCTTCTTGGGTTCGTTTGGGCGCTGGTACAGATGGTTATGTTCTAACTACAAAATCTGGTAATACAGTTCAATGGTCGTCTGGTGGTGGTTCTCTTGCCAATAGCTCTACTCCTGGTTTGGCAGCAGCTTTGGGTGGTACAGGAAACCGTGTACTTCTAACAACCAATGGATCAACTCAATCATGGGCGCAAGTCCCTGACGGCGCTCTTGCATCTTCGTACATTTATGCCAATGGTACCAGAGCTTTCACAGCAAACCAGTCAATGGGTGGTTTCAAGATTACAAATCTAGGAACTCCAGGTGGTGTGAATGACGCATCTAACAAAGGTTATGTTGATTCAACAGTAGCTACAAACACACAGAATGGCGCTTACAAAATCAATGTATTGGTTATGTCTACAGCCAATCTAACTCTTTTTGGTGAGCAGACTATTGATGGAGTTCTAACATCCGGTTCTAGAATTCTTCTTACTGGACAAAGCACGCAGGCTATGAATGGTATCTGGATCACTAACTCTGGACCATGGACAAGATCTGCGCCAGACTTTTTGCCGTACTCATTTGCTGCAGGTGCGTTTGTATTCGTTACATCTGGTACAATTCACGCAGGCGAAGGATGGAGATGCACTTCTGTTTCACCAAATGATGTTGTAGACTCTAGCGCACTAACATGGGTCAAGTTCTCTTCACCATATGCCTCTGGAACTGCTGGTGGAGATCTTAGCGGAACATATCCAAACCCATCTGTGGTTGCCGGTACATTCAATGGTACACAGCTAACACTTGGAAACGTACCAGATGGGTATGTCCTTGTAAGATCTGGTTCTACAATAACAGGATCTCAGAATGGTAATGCGGCTGTTGTGTTTGATACGCTTGCCTCCAAGGTAAACATAAGATCCGATAGAGTATCGAATCAATCTCCAATTGATAATACCAAAGTTGGTATCACGAATCTTGGAAATGACACAGCTGGTACTACTGTTGGTGTTACTGGAAGTTATTCTACAATTGCTGGTGGTGATCAAAACTACATCACATCACAATACGCATCTATTCTTGGTGGTTCTCAGAACTATATCTCTCAAGCTTCTTTCTATTACCAGCCTGATTACTCGGTCATTGCTGGCGGACATAACAACTACATATCTGGATCTCAGTCTTCATTTATTGGATCTGGTTACGGAAACGCAATCAATGAAGGACTAGCAGCATCCTCTGCGAACGTAATTGTTGGCGGTGTTGGAAACACAATTACACTTGGCGCTTCAGGGTACAATGTCATTGTAGGTGGTGGGGGCGGAACCATAAATGGTGATTACTGCTTCATTGGTGGAGGTCAGGGATCAACCATTCAGCTTACAGGCTCTGGTCAAAATAATGATTGTATTGTTCTTGGTGGTGCTGCTAACAAGATACATGTAAACGATACACAAATTTTCAACTCAGTTACAATCAACGGTGGCTGGAAGGCTAGCATTGGAGAAGTTCCTCTCACATCAAGTTCTGCAACGAACCTTTCAAACTTCTCGTATTACGTAAACTCACTTATCTCTAACTACAACAGTCACATTGGGGATACAACATACCATATAGTTGCGGATGGTTATAATTATGATTCAAGTACATCTACAGCTGATTTGTCAAGCATCATCTCTGTTTTGAATGGTTTCAAAACAAAGTTCAATGCTCACTTGGTTAGAGCTGGTGTACATCCAAACAATGATACTTATAATACAGTCATAGCCACGAACGCAACTGACAACTTAAGTGCAATCAAGCTTTTCAATGAACTAGCTTTTAGATTCAACGCTCACCTTGTACAAGATGGATATGTACACCTAAAACTAGACACGTATCATACATATACGAATGTAAACTACAATGGTGGTATATTTGGTCAGCGAATCCATTTCTTGCAAGGGGATATTGGCTCTTTCGATATAAACGCATCTACAATCTCTGCTGGAGATTCCTGCTTTATGTACGGAAGTCATACTAACGCCATTCAGAACTCAGAGATTTCAGGTGGAATTGATAACTCATTCACATGTACATTGAGTACTGTTGCGAACTCATTTATGGCAGGAGGATCGTCAAATGTTATGTATGATGGCTCTCAAAACTGTATATTGGGTTCTGAACAGTCAGTGATAAAAGCTCAGTATGATGCAATGATTTGTGGTGGTCAGTTCAGTTCTATTACTGGATTCCCAGAGTTTGGAACATCTACAGGGTATGCAAACTCTATCTTTGGAGGAGAGTCTGGCAAGATTACCATTGGTTATAACAAGGGTATTTATGGAGCTTCTCTTGTTGGAGGAACTTTCAACTCGATAACAGCAAAGAATAACTCTTCTGGATACAGTGCAGTTGTTGGTGGTGGATCAAATAATATTGATGGAACATACAATTCATTTATTGGTGGTGGTAATGGTAACTACATAATAGCAGATCCTAATCACTCAGGAGCTGATGATGCAATTATCTCTGGTGAGCAATGCTACATAACATCAAAGGTAACAGGTTCATACGCATCGACTATAATTGGTGGTCATTCTAACTGGATTGATTCAGGAAATTACTGCGCCATAATATCTGGAGACGGTAATAGGATTTGGATTTCACCTGGAAGCTACTCAGCTTCTGGAGAGAGTACGATAGGTTGTGGATCTTACAATGAGATGGAGTCTGGAACTGACAACTTCATTGTTGGCCGTTCTAATCGTCTCGTTCAGGAAACCCATCATGTTTTGATTTCCGGCCACTCCAATACAGTTGCTAACGGAACTGGTAATTCATTTATTGCTGGGTATAACAACGTTCAAAACAACACTTATAACTCAGCTATACTTGGTGGTTCAAACAACATAATGGGAGATGAGGTATACATCTTCGATCATGTTTATGGAATCACAAGCTACAATCCAATTACACATACTGTAACTGTTCAGGTTAGTGGTTCTTCTGGAAATTCAGCAGTACTTACTCAGTCTATGGTTGGAAAGACCATAAAGATAAGCGGATTCAATAACCCTAACAACAATGGTTATTTTACAGTTACTGCAATTGATTCTAACTCCCATTACATATCATATGTAAACAACTCTCAAGTAAACCCAGATCCAGACCTGGATCTGCCAAATTCAAACTTAAGCCAGAACCCCTGTGTACTAACATTCTATCCTAACCAAGTTTCAAGTTCGCTTATTGGAACTTCATCAAATAGCAGAATAGGAAATCCAAACGATTATCTTGGTGGATGTGCAATTATTTGTGGTTCTCAAAACGTAATTGATGCGCCACTTATTAACACGTACACTTATCTGATTACGCCATTCACGGTCGGAGGAGGATACTATAGTACTGTTGTAAACGGATCTGGGTGTGCTGTTTATGGAGGGTACTACAACACAATCCTTGGCGGTCAGAATACTATCATATATTCTGGAACAAACAACACAGCCTCAGGAACTTCAAACCACATAACTTCATCTGCTAACTCCACTGTAGATGGTGAGTTTGGAGTTGCTAGAATTGAGGGACAGCGCGTTTACTCTTCTGGACTTAACAATGACGGAAGAACTGTATTGTTACCAGGATCAATGCAGGAATCTGAACTCATACTTCAGGGCTTTAGCAATGATGGGTATGCTATACATCTTCTCACTCCAAAGAACTCAGAAGGACTTACCCTAGAGCCTGGCAAGTCATATGACATAGAAGTAAGAGTTCTTGTTACAAACGGAAACAAAATAAACGCACCTGGAAGCCTTCCAACTGCGCCAGGTACTTTGAGAAGAGCAAGATTCATAAGAAACATTCTTGCACATTGTGAGCCAAATTCAAATGCATCTGTTGCAACATCTGCTATAAGTTATCCAGTGCCTGGCTTCTTGGCTCTGAATGTATATGTAGATGGTGGACAAAATCAAACACTTTACACTCCATCTGCTGCAAACATTACGGATCTTGTATCAGGATTAGCTTCACAGGCAGATGGTATTAGTGTAACAAATGGTGGTGGCAACCTAACATTCACATCCCAAAGCTCATTCACAATTGATCCATCAAGCCCAGCGCTTTCAACTAATGGTGGACCACTGACGTTCTCTTCACTGTCTAGCACGTCTGCTACAACGGCAACGATAGATGAAGAAAGTGTTGTACTAAACTCTCCAAACGGTACGAGCTGGAGTCTTGTCACAAGTACTTCTGGAGGGGCAATCACCCTCACTATCCCTGCGTTTGGTACAGATATTCGTAGGGCTATTGCGACTGTAAAGTGGCGAGAATTGTCTAGATACTAACGGGATTGTGCACATAATCCAGCATCAGCTTTAGAGGTAACCATGGTCAAACCGAGAGAGGAATTACTAGGGGCAATCACACTCCTAGATAAGTACGACACCGGATTAGTAAACGTAAGCAATGCTGACGTTAAGTATCTGAAATCAGTCATTCTTACCGCAAGAGCTTCTGCTCCAAACACTGGTGATGGGTATGGTGCCTTTTGGGTTGGAGAAGGAAATCCGACCACAGCAAAATTCACTGACTCACTTGGTAACACAATCACACTAGGATCTGGTGGCGGTGGTGGAGCTGTCTCATCTGTGTTTGGGCGTGCAGGTGATGTTGTTGCTGTTGCTGGAGATTATGGGTCAACTCTTGTTGATAATCAATCTACCGTTGATGGTTACTCTGTTACTGATGCATTGAACACTCTAAAGGCAGCCATCCCAACAGTAAATGTAACATCTGTCTTTGGTAGAACTGGAGCTGTTACAGCTTCATCTGGTGATTATACATCGACTCAGGTTACTAACTCATCAACTGTTACAGGGGTAACAGTTACGAATGCGTTGGATACTCTGAAATCATCTATTCCAAGTACATCATCCCAGATTACAAACGCATCACTTACTGTAACTGGATCAACTGTATCAAATGCTCTTGATAACTTGAAGGCAGCTATAGCTTACCCAGTTACCTCAGTTTTTACCAGGACAGGTTCTATTGTTGCAGCGTCTGGTGATTATAACTCAACTCAGGTTACAAACTCTTCAACAGTTACAGGAAGCTCAGTAACAGATGCGTTGAACACTCTAAAGTCATCTATTCCTGTTGTTAGCTATCCTGTTGTATCTGTGTTCTCTAGAACTGGAGCTGTAGTATCTGCATCTGGAGATTATAACTCCACTCAGATTACAAACTCATCCACTGTCACTGGAGTAACAGTTACGAATGCTTTGGATAATCTGAAGTCTCTTATCCCAACCGTTCCTGTTTCATCTGTCTTCGGAAGAACTGGTGCAATCACTGCAACATCTGGTGATTACACATCTACACTAATAACAAACTCATCTACTGTAACTGGAACTACAGTAACAGCAGCGCTGAATGCTTTGTTAGCAGCTATTCCAGCAACCTCTTCTCAGATTACAAACGCCTCATCTACGGTATCAGGATCAACAGTATCCAATGCCCTAGATAACTTGAAAGCAGCTATCCCAACTGTCTCATACCCAGTGACATCTGTTTTTGGCAGAACAGGAGCTGTTGTTGCTGTATCCGGCGATTATACATCAACAACCGTTACTAACTCTTCTACTGTTACAGGAAGCACTGTAACAGATGCGCTGAACAATATAAAAGGATCTTTGTTCTCGCTCTCTTCAACAACACCAGCAAACATTGTAAAAGGCACATCGGCTGTAGGTGTTGGAACAACAGCAGCAAGAGCAGATCACCAGCATGACATAACAACAGCAACAGCGGTATCTGTAGGAACATCTAACGCTGAAGGAACAGCTACATCGGTAGCAAGATCTGACCATACTCACCAAGTTACTGGTCTTGCGATTGCATCTCAGGCTCAGGGAGATATCCTGTACTACAACGGATCTTCTTGGGTAAGACTACCCGCATCTACAGATGGTTATGTCCTAGCAACTCACGGAGCTGGAGCAAATCCATCTTGGATTCTTCCATCATCTGGTGTTTCTCTAACATCAATTGCTCCCGTTACCATTGTAAAGGGAACATCAGCAGTCGGTGTTGCTTCTACAGCTGCAAGAGGAGATCACCAGCATGATATCCAGACTGCATCCGCAGTTGCAATTGGTACAGTCAATGCAGAAGGATCTTCTACATCTCTAGCCAGAGCAGATCATACTCACCAAGTAACAGGTCTAGCAATCACATCTCAGGTACAAGGATCTGTACTTTACTTCAATGGTACAAATTGGGTACAACTATCACCAGGAACATCAGGTAACTTCTTAACCACACAAGGTGCTGGAGCTAACCCAACTTGGTCTGCTGGCATTGCTCTTTCTTCTACTACACCTGCCAACGTTGTAAAAGGTACATCAGCCGTTGGAGTAGGTACAACCGCAGCAAGATCGGATCACCAACATGATATTACAACAGCATCTGCTGTATCTGTAGGAACGGCAAATGCTGAAGGAACAGCTACATCGGTAGCAAGATCTGACCATACCCACCAAGTTACAGGACTTGCAATTGCCTCTCAAGCTCAAGGAGATATCCTGTACTACAATGGATCTTCTTGGGTAAGACTTCCAGCATCTACAGATGGTTATGTTCTTCTTACACATGCCGCAGGACAAAATCCAACTTGGGGTCTTGTAAATTCTGGTGCCCTAGCCCCAGGTGGAGCTTATCAGGCACGTATAACCAACTCTACAGGCACAGCATCAGCTTGGCAAACGTTAACTCTTGGCGCTACATCACCTGTATCTGTTACAAACTCCGGTAACGTTGTTCAAGGAACAACAATCTCTGTAAATACAGTTTCAAATACAACTTCCGGTGTTGTACCATCCGTGGGGACAACAGGAACTGTTCTACAAACATCAAACGGAACAGCAGCTTCTTGGGCACTTCTTACATCTTCTAACCTATCAGGTACTGCTGGTATCACTCCATCTCAATTGTCAACAGGTGGAGCAAACCAAGCTATCACATCCAATGGTACAACTAACTCTTGGGGAACGCTAACGCTTGGAGCTACCGCCCCAATCGCAGTGTCTAACTCAGGTAACGTTGTTCAAGGAACAACAATCTCAGTTGCTTCTGCTACAACAGGTGCTCTAGGTGTTATCCAACTTGCTGGAGATTTGGCAGGAACTGCTACATCAGTAACAGTTGCTAAGATAAATGGAGCGGGTGTACCTGCAGTTGGAACACTAGCTCAGGGTGATGTTCTTTACTACAATGGTACAGCTTGGACAAGACTTGCTGCTGGAACATCTGGCAACTATCTAACTACACAAGGTGCAGGAGCAAACCCAACTTGGGGTCTTATTAGTGCTGGTGGTATATCACCAGGAACTGCATACCAAGCACACGTAACTAACTCTGGCGGCACTGCTTCAGCTTGGCAGACACTAACGCTTGGTGCTACCGCTCCAATAGCAGTATCTAACTCAGGTAACGTTGTACAAGGAACGACAATATCAGTTGCTTCCGCTACAACTGGAGCATTGGGTGTTGTACAACTTGCTGGAGATTTGGCAGGTACCGCAACATCAGTTACGGTTGCAAAGATCAATGGAGCTGGTGTACCTGCAGTTGGAACACTGGCACAGGGAGATGTTCTTTACTACAACGGATCTGCATGGGTACGATTGGCAGCAGGAACATCAGGTAACTTCCTAACTACACAAGGTGCAGGAGCCAACCCAGCTTGGTCAGCTGGCCTTGCTCTTTCCTCTACTACGCCTGCCAATGTAGTAAAGGGAACTTCAGCGGTAGGTGTTGGTACAACAGCAGCAAGATCTGATCACCAACATGACATTACAACAGCGTCTGCTGTGTCTGTTGGAACTACGAATGCTGAAGGAACGGCAACATCAGTGGCACGTTCTGACCACACACACGCAGTTACAGGGTTGAACATTGCATCTCAGGTCCAAGGATCTGTGTTGTATTACAACGGATCTGCATGGGTACAATTGGCACCTGGCACTTCTGGAAACATTCTAACTACACAGGGCGCATCAGCTAACCCAGTATGGGCATCTGCACCAGTAACCTCGGTGTTTGGCAGAACAGGTGCAGTTGTTTCCGCATCAGGTGATTACACATCTACACAGATTACAAACTCATCAACAGTATCTGGGGCTACAGTTACTGCAGCTTTGAATACACTTGCTGGAACAGTTCCTACACTAAGCTCTGTTCTAAATTCTGGAAATATAACAGGAAGCCATTACATACAAGTAACTGATGGTTTTGGGTTGGTAGGAGCAACAGCAGGCGCTACTATCCTAGCTAACACCCTTGATAATATTTCTGGATTTGCTGGAAACATAAATCTTACAACTGGTTGTGGTACATCTGGTGGAAACATCAACATCAGCGCTGGCTATGCTGGAGCTGGTTCAACCTCAGGCGGCGTACAAGTATCAACTGGAGATACAACTAATGGCGGATCGGTAGGAGGTTTCTCTGTTAATCTTGGATATGCAGGAGTAAATGGCAATCCTGGTTCAATAGTTATGACTTCTGGAGGTACATATTCTTCATATATTAACGCTGGACGTGCGTTAATACAGGGTGGTTATAACTATTACGACAGATCGAGATCTGGTTATGTTGCTCTAGCAGCTCATGGAAATTATTCGTTTGTAACTGACTCCTTCAATACGCTTTCGGTATATGAACATGCAGATCCTAATGGATCTGTATACGCTCAAGGTTGGATACCAGCTGGAAATAATGTTACTTCCGGTACTGTTATATTCAGAAGATACAGTGGTTTGGTTTATTGGGACAGCGGAAACAACATGTACACAGAAGTAACTGAGCGCAAGATGCCAACACCATGATTAGGAGATGTATAAATGGCGACGTTTAAAGCAAAGATAAAAAGAGTACTAGAACCTGCTGCATTTCAATCTCCACCAAACAACCCTGTATTTAGAACAGATACGTTCTTTGATTTTACAGAGAAACTAAATAACTGGACAATCAGAAATGCAACAATGATCATTGATTATACAGTCTTGATCTTTATTGAAGGAAACATATCTACAACTGGAGCTATTCGTTGTACTAATGTCCTTTCTTATGAAGATAGGGGAAGTACATCTCATGGTATTGTTCGTATCCAGAATTACATTGGTGGTGTTGGACAATTAGGCGGAAGTCTTTCTTCAAACTGCCAAATGTGGCCATGCTGTGCTGTAGGTATGATGAGTTTTCCGCTGATAAAAGCAGGAGCATCAGATACGGGAACTATATTTGATCTTCCATCTGGAGTTGATGTTGGATTCCCATACCAGGGATTTACAACCAATGGAGTCCAGTACTTGATGATGAACTACGGACCAGGACTTCAAGGCGGCGGAAACAATCTCCTAACACATTTTTACATAACAATAGACATGATGATATATGACAACAGCGTGCCATGATACGGTACCCTAAGTACAGTAATACCAAAAGGAGATGTAAGTGCCTACCATCTGGTGTGTTGTTCCCTTCTCGCGTCCGAAATACGCCAAAGCAATCTTCGAACGATTCGCAAAACAAACCTACGCAGACAAGCGACTCGTCATCGTCGAAAACGGTGCCGGTGTCGGAGCCTGTAAAAAACTCGGGCTAAGTCCCGACCTTCTTCTTACCTCTGGTAAACACCAGTCCTGGGCCAAGAATGAAGCTATCCTAAAGCTTCGTGCACTTGGACACTCAGGGGATTATTGGAGTACCTGGGATGACGATGATTACTATGGTCCAAGATATCTTGAGGAACTTGCAGCCAATCTTCACAAGGGTGATGTCATTGGTAAATCAAGATCCTACATAAAGCTTTCTGATGATCATCTTTATCTGATGACATCTCCACCACAGAATGATGTTGTAACACAAAGCTGGGTAATACATGGCCCAACAATCACTGCCAGAATTGGTGATTCTTTGTTGTTTGAACATCTTCCATTTGCCGAGGATCTTAAGTTCGTTCACCAGATGAAAGAACAAGGCGGCATTGCTTATGCAACATCACAGTACAATTGGTGCTACATGAGAGGACCAATTAGAGATCATACTTGGATGATCTCTGATGAAGAATTCAAGTTCGCAAACTCTAATCACTTCATTGACTATGGCGCTTTTGATGAAGATGTTGTCAATGGAATAAAAGAAGTACCAGGAGAACTTGTTGTTTGTAACTCAATAGATATTAGATCTTCCTTTACATATAAGGAAGTACAAAGATCTACTGGTGGCTCATCTGATGATGTACTTGAAGCAATAGCAAAGCAAATGTTTGGAGATAATAATGAAAAGAACATTACCTCTATATGATAAGTCCCACCTGACTATACCATCTAATCGTATATGTTCTATGCCATTTAGAGAGATGGATATCAAGCCAAATGGTGACGCTTTTTGCTGTGATTGGGTTGTTGCTCCGTTCGGAAACATTCAACTACATTCAGCTAGAGATGTCTGGCATTCTGAAAACGCCAAAGAGATTCGTCAATCTGTTGTTGACAAATCATATAAGTACTGCAAGGGGGACCAGTGCCCATGGCTAAACTCACCAAATGAATCTGGTAATCCTTTCGTGGATGAGGTTCCAGAAGTTCCTGATGTACCTAAGGTTTTGAATGCTGCGTATGATTTGACATGTAATCTGTTCTGCAACTCTTGCAGAAAGTTTATCCTAGCAGATCAAAACAGTCAAAGACATGAGTTATTCAAGCAAAAGATTCTGGAACTTGGACAACATGGTAAGCTGGAAGAGATAGTTCTTATAGGTGGCGGAGATCCTTTCTCCTCACCTCATACTCGCAAGTGGCTTGATGAAGGGATATCTATTGCTGAGAAGATTACTATCTGGACTAACGGAATACTTCTTACCAGAGATAGGTGGTCTAGGTTAGCTCCTGAAACTAGAAAGGCCATACAATCCATTGAGGTTTCTATTGATGCTGCTGAGCCTGATACGTATCATGAGGTTAGAGCTGGTGGTGACTGGGATATTCTGATGGAGAATATGGCATTCATTTCTGAGCTTAGAGCTTCAGGTGAAATCTCAAACTTCAGAATCAACTTTGTAGTTCGATTGGAGAACTATGAAGAAATGCCAGCATTTGTTCGGCTTGGTGAAAGGTTCGGAGTTGATGACATATACTTCTCTAGGATGGAAGACTGGGGATCTTTTTCTTGCAATCAGTTACCAGCAAGACAAGTTCATTTAGCAGATCATTCAAAACATAACGACTTTTTAAGGATACTAGAGAGCCCAGAACTCAAGAACCCAAAGGTTCGATTGGGTAATCTTAGGGGTAGGAGCCAAAATGCTGCATGTTAATGGGAACAAAATACTAGACGAAAACAACGCGGAGTTCCAAATCAAAGGAATCTCCATGATTGATATTGGAGAAATCAAAGAGTTCATAAGAGATAGGGTTGATATTGCTTTGAAGTATTGGAATATCAACACTATTAGATTGCCAGTATACCCTCCAATTGTTCCTGGAAGGATATCTCCATATCCTTATTTACCAAAGAATATGATCATTGAGAATGTACTTATGCCAACAATCTCTTATGCAGAAGCTCATGACCTGCAAGTTATTGTAGACTGGCATCAGATAGCTCCACTCTCTAATGAAACTGTTGAATCAGCTCTAGTATTTTGGCGTGAAGCACTTCCTGAACTTAACAAGTTCTCAAATGTTATTGTAGAGGTTTACAACGAGCCTAGCAATGGTAACGCTCCGCTTGTTTGGAACTCAACAGCACCAGAGTCTTGGACAATTTGTAAACCATTCTTGCAGACTTTAGTGTCTGAAGTTAGATCCTTGACTGACAAGTTGATCATTTGCCCAACACCAGCATTCTGTAGGCTACCTCTTGGAGCTAATGCCGATCCTCTTGGTATTCCAAACGTTGCGTACTCAGTTCATACATACCCACCTGATGTATTTGAGAGAGAAGGTCTATCACCTTTCATGCAAGGACATGTTGATTTTAGCATGGGTGTACTAGATCAGATTAGGTCTTGTACATCTGTACCGCTTGTTCTAACTGAAGTTGGTTTCCCAAATGACGGGTATCATGCAGACTTCACGGATGGCTTTGATAGTGTACTGAAGGATATTCCGAACCTTAGTTGGGTTGCTTGGGTACTAGATCCGAAATGGTGGCCACCTCTGCTCACTGAGTACAATACACCTTCTGTCTTTGGTAAGAAAGTAAAGGCCCTGATGAAGTGACCCCTGACCCCCGCGCGGCGCGACAGGGGTTTAGCAGGCTCAAAAACCTGATCAAGATAGTACTACTTCCACATCTTAAAGTAATCTATAGTACTCTTTTAAAGTACTGCAGAAGGAGCTAAAATGGACATAAAGAAGTTTGCTAGAGCAGCAGCTAGGAAAGCAGCTATCAATACGTATCGAGCCATCATCAAACTGAACTCAGAAAAGACAGCCTCTATAAGTAGTTTGCTTATGGGGAACGGACCAGTCGGGAATCACGTATCGCCTGGCATCGTGATAGAGCTTAGTAATGTTTATGTTGGACAAGGATATGAAGGGTCTGTTGAGATAGCAGGAGACTTTACACTTCATCTTAATAACTTTCTTGGTAAAAGCAAAAAGATATCAGATGAATTTACATTTGATTATTATGGAACTCCACTATCAATAACATGGGACCATGTAAAAGAACGCATAGGTGAGCAAGTTTTGTTTAAGGTATTAGATAGTAGTGAAATAGATCCTAAGGAAAAAGATGTATTGTCTAAGTTTTTTAGCCAAAATGAACCAGTTATCCGTGGGCTTTCATCAGAGATCTTTACCAAGATAGTGACTACTTTAAGGACATCGTATGATAGTTACCAATCAGAACAAGATAGTTACGAATCGGAGGATTGGTAAAATGGACATAAAGAAGTTCGCTAGAACAGCAGCCAAAAGAGCAGCTATTAATACATATCGCGCCATCATGAAATCCTCAGAGGATTTAGATACCAAATCTAACTTGGAGAATTTAGATGAAAAATCTAACAGGTTGAGTTTTTGGGTTGATTTGGTCGAAGCGCGTTTACCAACGTATTCTATACCTAAAGGTTATGGTTGTGTTCAAGTAAATGCAACATATAAA
>Ga0075029_100000791_pt1 | contig 18188 bp, 14 predicted proteins | sample LitLauG_LLR_2013_FD_71391 | JGI IMG/M metagenome (GOLD analysis project Ga0075029, IMG submission 71391) | Freshwater sediment microbial communities from North America - Little Laurel Run_MetaG_LLR_2013 | ecosystem: Environmental > Aquatic > Freshwater > Creek > Sediment | place: USA...
GTCAAGCACGGATACGGCCTGCATAGTTTTGCCAACGCCCTCGCCGACACTTTCGAGCGGCTGAGCCCGCAGCCGGTTACGCCCGAGTTGCACGCTGAAGTTCGCGGCTTCGCCGGCACCATTGAGAATCATGCCATCGAACTGCTGCCCGAAGTTTCCGAAACGCTCGAACATCTTGCCGAGCGGCACAAGCTGATCCTGATGACTAAAGGCGCGCAGCAGGAGCAAGCCGGAAAAGTCGAGCGCTCCGGATTGCGGAAGTTTTTCGCAGGAATCGAAATCGTGCCGGAAAAACACGCCTTCGCCTACACCACCGTCGTGCAGAAATATGAATTGAATCCGCAGGCGACGTGGATGGTCGGCAATAGTCCGCGCTCCGACATCAACCCGGCCCTTGCCGCCGGTCTGCACGCCATCTTCGTCCCCCACGGCGATACGTGGATTCTCGAGCACGAAGAGGTCCAACCCGCGCCGCCAGCACAGCAACTGCTGATCGTTGGCCGCTTCGCCGAACTGCGCGAACACTTCTAGAAAGCGTGTTGTCAATCCGGTCGCGCCCCTATACCGCACCAAACTAGCAAACAACCCTGCATCTCGAACGCGCACAGCCACATGGTAGGCTCGGAATTGCTCTGAGTTGCCTCGGCCGAAGACAACGTGCCTGTGCATACCGATAATTTCCGGCGCCTTTTGCGGACCGTCGAAGCCCTGTCGGAGCTCGGCCCGCAGCTGACTGCCGAACAGGATTTCACCGAAACTGCCCGCCACATGCTGTCCGCCGCCACCGAAGCCGCCGGCGCAGCCGAGGGCGCAATCTTCCAGTTTAGCGATCGACCCGCAGTCCTCACCTCGGTCGTGTCCGCGGGATTCGCCATGCTTCCCGATCCGTCGTTTATTCCGCTGCTTCCCAAACATCTTCACGCCCTGACGGCTGCGCGCAAGCCGATCGTATTCAACGCATCTACGCGGTCCATATTTCTGAGTTCCAACGGAAACGTCGCGCCGGAGTTGTTCAAATGTCTGGTGCCTCTGAAAGCTGCCGGCCGCCTGGCCGGGGTTCTGCTGCTAGGGCGCCGGCCCAACGACGCGCCTTATCTGGACCACGAGCTCGACGGAGTGGAACTCATCTGCAGCTATGCCGCACTCGCCCTGCACAACCATGCGCTCACTCAGACCTTGTCGCAACGAGTCACGGAAAACTTACGCCTCATGGCGTCGTTGCACGGCTTTTACGACAACGCTCTCGAAGCTTTCGCAACCGCCATCGATGTCAAGCATGTCAACATTCATGGCCACTCGGTCCGCGTGGGCCGCTACTCGGCCGCGATCGGCGAGGCCCTGGGCATGGATGCCAACGATGTCGCCGCGTTACGGAGCGCCGGATATCTCCACGACATCGGCAAAGTCGCCGTTGATCGCAAGCTGTTCGGCAAAACTTCTGCGCTGGATGAATCCGAGTTCCGCGAAATGGCCGACCACACCACCGTCGGCCACCAGATTGTCACCGGCGTGCAATTCCCCTGGCCGCACATTCCGGAGATTGTTCGCTCGCACCACGAGCGCGCCGATGGCAGCGGCTATCCCGACGCGCTGGGTAGCGGCGATCTTTCCATGCCCGTACGCATCGTCGCGCTGGCCGATTCCTTCGACGCCATGACCAGCCCGCGGCCCTACCGCGATCCGATTCCGCTGGGCAGCACCCTCAGCGACCTGGTCCGCATGTCGCCACAAAAATACGATGCCGAGTGCATGCAAGCCCTGCTGGTGCAGATTCGCCGAGATGCCGTCGGCGGCGGGCGTCCCCGCCTGCTGGGTGAACATCTCGCCTTGAATCTTGCTCCCACCGATGTCGACCAGTTGGCTGCAAACCTCCAGCACAAGATGACCCGGGGAAGGATGTATCTGACGTAACCGGCGCAGGTCGATTTTCGGCAGCAACTCCTGGCTCCCACTGGGGTTCAATGTTAGAAGGATGCATCCACGGGGTCCTGCGGGAGTCTGCATGAAGTTTCGCCGCCACCGTCTGATTCTCGCCCTGGCCGGGCTTACCCTCGCCATCGTTCCCTCGCTGGCCGGAAAGGACAAGCCGCAGGCACCGACAGCGGATGACCGCCGACGCGCACTACACGCTCTGAATCGTCTCGCCTTCGGCCCTCGCCCCGGTGACGTGGACCGTGTCCTCGCCGTGGGCGTAGACAAGTGGATTGACCAGCAGCTTCATCCGGAGAGAATCGATGACAGCGCCGCCGACTCGCGCGTCGCAGCGTTCGCGACCCTCCGCATGTCTCCCGCCGAGTTGCTTGAGCGCTTCCCAGATCATCAGTACATAAAAGAAGTGAACGATGGAAAGCGCCCCATCCCCACCGCTCCCGATCTCTATGCCGTCTACAAAGTCCAGCTCGCGCGCTATGAGCTCAAAACCGATCCCCAGCCTGACGACGCCGATACCAGCCTCAATCCCCTGCTCGCGCTTCCGCCTGACCAGCGCTACCAGCAGATCATCTCCTTCGCCTCGAGCGACGCGCGCAGTCTTGCCATCAAGCTGCGCGGCAAGCGCCTGAATCAAGCGCTTGACGGCATGACCCCGGCCCAGCGCGAAACCGTGATCGCCATGGCCAACCCGCAACGCGTGCTCGATGATGAACTTTCCCAGGCCAAGCTGCTGCGCGCCATCTACAGCCAGCGCCAGTTGGAAGAAGTGATGACCGATTTCTGGTTCAACCACTTCAACGTCTTTCTGCCTAAAGATAAAGACCGTTACTACACCGGGTCTTATGAGCGCGATGTGATTCGTCCGCGCGCGCTGGGCAAGTTTGAGGACTTGCTCGTCGCTACTGCAAAAAGTCCGGCCATGCTGTTTTACCTCGACAACTGGTTGAGCGAAGGCGCGGAGTCTCCCAAAGCTCTGGGCATGCCAGAACATCCCGATCGCAGGCGTCCGTTCCGCCCCAATCCAAAGCGCAAGAGCGCCGGCCTCAACGAGAACTACGCCCGCGAAATCATGGAACTGCACACGCTTGGTGTTGACGGCGGCTACACCCAGCAGGACGTGACCGAGCTGGCCAAAGTGCTCACCGGCTGGACCATCGACAAGCCTGGGCAGGGCGGCGGATTCAAGTTCGATCCCCGAATGCACGAGCCCGGAAACAAGATGGTCCTGGGCCACCGCATCAAGGACAAGGGTGAAAAAGAGGGCCTCGAGATGCTGCACCTTCTCGCGACCAACCCGCACACCGCGCACTTCATTTCGTTGAAGCTGGCCCAGCGCTTTGTGTCTGACAATCCTCCGGAGCCGCTGGTGGCCGCCATGAGCAAGACTTTCCTCAAGAAGAAGGGCGACATCCGTGAAGTGCTGACCACGATGTTCCGCTCGCGCGAGTTCTGGGCAGAGGATTCTTATCGCGCGAAGGTGAAGACCCCGTTTGAATTCATCGTGTCGTCGGTGCGCGCCACTTCTGCCGACGTCACCGACGCCGCTCCGCTGGTCGGCCAGCTTAACAACATGGGCATGCCGCTTTATGCCATGCAGCCGCCCACCGGATATTCCATGAAAGCCGAGAAGTGGGTAAGTTCTTCGGCCCTGCTGGCACGCATGAACTACTCGCTCGCCCTGGCTGGAAATAAATTCAAGGGAGTGCAGGTCGACGTTGCCGCACTGGCAAATTCGCCCGCTCCCGCCACGCTCGAGCAATCGCTCGGCGCGCTCGAAACCGATTTATTGTCCGGCGACGTGTCCAGCGCCACACATAACTCGATCATTGAACGCATGTCGGATCCGGTGATCAGCCAGCGCAAGCTCGACGACCCTGCTCGTCCGCCAAATGTGATTGCGATTGCCGGACTGCTGCTCGGTTCGCCCGATTTTCAACGCAGATAGGAGTTTGACCATGCCCCTCACACGTCGCGTGTTTCTTCGTAACGGCGCATTCGCCGTAGTCGGCACTTCGATCGTGCCCGCATTCCTTACGCGCGCGGCCCAGGCCGCGGCCGACGCGGCACCCGGCAAGCGCCTGGTCGTCATCTTCCAGCGCGGTGCTGCCGACGGCCTGAACATCGTCGTGCCTCACGCCGAGCGCCAGTATTACGCCCTGCGCCCCAGCATCAACATTCCGCAAAAGTCGGTGCTCGAACTCGACGGCTTCTTCGGGCTGCATCCTTCACTCGCGCCGTTTCAGCCGCTGTGGCAGCAAAAGCATCTCGCCATTGTCCACGCCGCCGGTTCGCCCGACCCTTCGCGCTCGCATTTCGACGCGCAGGATTTCATGGAGTCAGGTACGCCGGGATTGAAGGCCACCGACGACGGCTGGCTGAATCGCGCGCTGCACGGCCTGCCCAAGCCGGCCGATGCGGCATCGTTTCGCGCGGTCGCCCTTGGTCCGTCGCTGCCGCGCATTCTTTCCGGCTCCGAACCCGCCGTCGCCGTCAACAACATCAACGACTTCGGCGTCGGCGGCCGCAATCAGAAAGCCGCGCCGCTCGCCAACACTTTCGAATCGATGTACGACGAATCGGTCGACGCCGTCCTGCACGGCTCCGGCGAATCGACCTTCGACGCGGTCAAGGCGCTAAAGTCGGTGGATTCATCCACCTACAAAAGCGCGCCCGGCGCCGATTATCCCAAGGGCCACCTCGGCGACAGCCTGCGTCAGCTTGCGCAACTCATCAAGGCCAACCTGGGCGTGCAGGTCGCCTTCGCCGATATCGGCGGATGGGACCACCACGTCAACGAAGGCGCAACCGAAGGCCAACTCGCCAACGTGCTGCGCGATTTTTCCCAGTCCATCGCCGCGTTCTGGACCGACCTCGGCGATCTCGCCGGTGAAACCGTGGTCGTCACCATGTCGGAATTCGGCCGCACCGCGCGCGAAAACGGAGACCGCGGCACCGACCACGGCCATGCCAACGTCATGTTTGTTCTGGGTGGGCCGGTGAAGGGCGGCAAAGTTTACGGACGCTGGCCGGGCCTCGATCAATCGCAACTTTACGAAGGCCGCGATCTGGCTCTGACTACGGATTTTCGGCAGGTGCTCGGAGAAGCCGTTGCCCGCCACCTCGGCAACAAAGAACTGGCCACGGTTTTCCCCGGCTTCGACAATCGCCCGGAGAAATTCCTGAGGCTGCTCGGCTGATTGACGATTCACGTGTCATCACAGCCAGTCCACTGTCATCCTGAGCGCAGTAAGAACTTCGCAAAGCGAAGTCCTTACGAAGTCGAAGGATCCCTATAACCTGCTCACACCTCGACCTCCACTTCTCCACCTTCAATCTTCAGCGGATAGATCCTGACCCGCGCGCTCGGGTTCTGCTCTGCCTGCCCGGTCTTCGGGTCCCAGCGCCAGCCGTGCCACGGACAGACCACCTTCCCGCCTTCAACCGTTCCCTGCCCCAGCGGCCCGCCGCGGTGCAGGCATTCGTTGTCCATCGCCGATAGCTGCCCGTCCACGTTCACTACGCAAAACGTCCTGCCCTCGCCCGAACACTCCTTCACTTCATTCGCACCGGGCAGTTGCGAAACCGGCCCCAGCCTCACCATCGTCATCTGTCACTCCTCCGGACCAACGCCGCGCTTTACTCTTCGCCACAGGTTGGAGATTATAGCCAATCGGTCCAAGGTGGGCCGGTTGACCATCCCGTCCCTCCCGCGTCTATCGGCTGACAGGAGGACCATCCATGAACCGCTCCAGGCATGTTATGTTCAGCCGCGCAACCACGCTGGCGATCGGCGCTTTGCTTGCGCAGTTCGCCGCACTTCCCTCGTTCGCCTCGCCCGACGACGTGCGCGAAGAGTTTCACCAGACTTACCCGCTGCAGGCCGGCGGACGCGTCGAACTGGAAAACATTAACGGCGCAGTCCACATCACGGCCTGGGACCGCAACGAAGTAAAGGTCGACGCCGTCAAGACCGCCTCCAGCAAGGAAAAGCTGGACGACGCTCGCATTGAAGTGAATGCCTCTGCCGGCCAGGTTTCAATCCGCACGAAGTATCCCGACCATAACCTGACTTTCACCGACCACAGTCGCCACAATCCGGCCAGCGTCGAATACACGCTCACGGTCCCGCGCGGCGCAAGTCTCGACGAAATCAGCCTGGTCAACGGCAGCCTCGAAATCAGCGGCGTCTCCGGCAAGGTGAAGTCGTCCTGCGTCAACGGGAACACGATGGCGAAGAATCTCGCGGGTGCTGCTCACTTGGAGGGCGTCAACGGCCGCGTGCGCGCCGAATTCGATCTCGTCTCACACTCGGTTGAGTTGGAATCGGTGAATGGCCGCGTCGAAGTCGTTCTGCCCTCCGACACCAATGCTGTGATCGAGGCCGAAACCGTCTCCGGATCGATTTCCAACGAACTCGGCCTGCTTTCCACCGGCCATATCGTGGGCCACAACTTGCACGGCCAACTCGGCGGCGGCGGTCCCAAAATCAAGCTGAGCACCGTCAACGGCAGCATCGAAATCAGGCGCGCTTCCGACGGCCGCAACCCGACTCCGGTGAAAGACATGGGCAAGCGCGGTGACAAAGATGACGATGATGACAAAGACGACGATAGGGATTAGAGGCGACTCGTCCGAGTCAACCTCGCCATGAGTCATCCCGAAGCCCCGCGTTTTGTCCAGCGGGGCGAGGGATCTCCTGCTCATCTGGTCGAAGGCGGCAGGCTCACGCGGGTTTGTCCGCCGCGAGCAATAGTGCCCCGATCCGCTTGAAGGCCTTCAGATCATCGAGGCTGCGGAACGACTTCGTCTTGTAATCATCAGGAGTGGGCGTGTCGTCAGGAATCTGCGCGGTTTCAATACGCTCGAATCCGTGCTGCCGCAGCATCGCTGCATACTCCGCCGCCGACCGCATATGCACCGGCACCTTCAGCAAATGCACCCACTGCAACGAATATTCGTTGTTGCGATATAAGTTGATCAGGATGAACAGCCGTCCGCCCGGCGTCATCACGCGAAACAGCTCATCCAGAGCCCGGTCCTGGTCGGCGTAGTAATAAAACGACTCCACCGACAGCACTTTGTCGAAAGAATTATCGTCAGCTGGAATTTTTTCAGACGATCCCTGCAAGAACCTCACATTCTTCAGGTCCGCCGACGCGTCCTGCGCCTGGCGCACCATCTCGTCAGAAATATCCAGCCCTACGACGCTTCCGCCGTCGCCGGCCAGCCGCGCCAGCAATCGCGTCGCCCAGCCCGAGCCACAACCGAGATCGAGGATGCGGTCGCCGGTACGCACCTCCATTCGCCGCAGAGTTTTCAGCGTGATGTCCAGATGGTGCTGCTCCATCTTCGGGCCTTCGCCCGCCAGCGCCCAGCGGTTGAATTCCTGCTGCAGGTCTTCGTCTGTCTTTTCACTCGTCATTTTCGTCCTCGGAGGCGACTGCCTCCTTCGTGTGTTAAAGTTCCATCCTTCATGGATGCGCGACCCGGGCCCGCACCACCAGCGCCACAGCCTATTGCATTTTACTGCCCCGCGTGCGCGCTTGAAGTCCGCGATCCTCTGACCTGCGGCGACTGCTCGGCGGTCATCTGCCGCCGCTGCGGCACGCCGCTGGAATCCCCCGACGAACTGGGGATCGGCTGACATGGATCCAGCCACGCCCACCGCCGTCGTCGAAGAAACCGCCGAATCCGGCCAGCCATCGCTGGTTCGCGGCCTTTCGCTGCTCGATTCGGTCCTGCTGCTGGTCAGCGGGATAATCGGGTCGTCCATTTTCTTGACCGCCAAAGACATCGCCGGCCCGCTGCCGCAGCCAACTCTCTTCATTCTGGTATGGGTGCTGGGCGCGGTGATTTCGCTCTCCGCGTGCTTCGCCTTTGCCGAACTCGGCTCCATGTTTCCCGACTCCGGCGGGCAATATGTCTACCTGCGTGAGGCCTATGGCGACCTCACCGCGTTTCTCTACGGATGGATGCTGTTCAGCGTCGCCAACGGCGGTACGGTCGCTGCGCTGTCGGTCGCCGCGGCGGCCTATGTGGGCGAAGTCTTCCCGGCCGTTTCTGCAGCCCACATTATTTTTCAAGTGACCGGCGTGCCGGTTACGCGCGCGCATATCTTCGGTCTGGTGCTGATTGCATTTTTCACCTGGGTGAATGTGGTCGGCTTGCGCTGGGGCGCGCTGCTGCAAAATCTCTCCACCTGGATCAAGTTTGGCGCCATGGCGTTGTTCGTCGTGCTCGGCTTCGCCATCGGCAAGGGCAATTTCGCCAACTTTCACTCCACCGTCGGCCTCTCCGCTGGATTAAGCCTCGGACAGCTCATCTCAGCTCTCGGCGTCGGACTCATCGCGGTTTACTGGGCCTATGACGGCTGGGTTTACATCACCTGGGTTGCAGGGGAAGTGAAAAATCCGCGCCGCAACGTCCCGCTGGCCATGGTGCTGGGAATACTGATCGTGGCCGCGATCTACGTCGCCATGAACCTGACTTATGTTTACGCGATGCCGATCGGCGAGATCGCGAAACATGAAACCATCGCGCACGCCGCTGCGGTCGTGCTGTTTTCACCGCGCGCCGGCGTCTGGCTCTCGCTGATGATCGCAATCGCCTGCTTTTCCGGCGCCGCCACCTGCACACTATCCGGCGCGCGCGTCTATATGGCCATGGCGCAGGACGGAATCTTCTTCCGCAGCATGGCGAAGATTCATCCCAAATGGCGCACGCCCGTGTTCAGCCTCGTCGGACAAGGCATCTGGGCCGCGGCCCTGGTCTTCAGCGGGCGATACGACCAGCTTTACACCTACGTGATTTTCGGCATGGTGCTCAGCTATACGCTGACGGCGGTCGCGCTGTTTTTGCTGCGCTGGCGTCGCCCCGAATTGCCGCGCCCCTACCGCTGTCCGGCCTATCCGTGGCTGCCCGCGGTTTACGTCGTCATCGGCACCGCTTGGATTCTGAATACAATCGTCAAGCGTCCGTGGGAAGCCCTGTGGAGCGTTGGCATCATGCTGCTGGGCATCCCGGGATATTTGTATTGGAAGCGCAGCAGCCGGAAGGCGCTAACGAGCTGATCGTGGCCATGCGTGACCCTGTCATCCCGACCGAAGCGCAGCGAAGCAAGCGCAGTGGAGGGACCTGCTGTTCCAGGCAGCTGGCATGCGTGCTCCCCTTAACTTGATGCCGCCCATCGCCCCCACGCCCGAGCCCGACGATCCCAACAAACCCGCGCGCGTGCTCGGCTTCCGCGATCTGCTCCTGTTCTACGTCATCACCGGCATCAGCCTGCGCTGGATCGCATCCGCCGCCGCCGCCGGCCCCAGTTCCATCATCATCTGGTTCGGCGCGTGGCTGTGTTTTTATGTTCCGCTGGCGCTGTGCGTGCTTGAACTTTCCTCGCGTTATCCCAACGAAGGCGGCCTCTACGTCTGGACCAAGCATGCCTTCGGGGACTTCTCCGGCTTCATGTCCGCCTGGACCTACTGGACCAGCAACCTGCCCTACTTCCCTGCCGTTCTTTATTTTGCGGCCAGCAACGTGATCTTCATGCGCCAGCAGGCCTGGGGACATCTCAACAACAGCGCGCCTTACTACATCACATTCGCGTTGCTCACGCTGAGCCTCGCCACCGTGCTGAACATCGTCGGCCTCGACGTTGGCAAGTGGCTCAACAACATCGGCGCGCTGGCCATGTGGATTCCCGTCATGATCGTCATCGTGATGGGGGTGGTGGCGTGGTGGCGTTTCGGGTCGGCCACGCACTTCACGCGCGTGACTATGACGCCCAGCACGCACTTGAACGACATGATTTTCTGGTCAGTCCTAACCTTCGGCCTGGGCGGTTGCGAAACTGCATCGTTCATGGGCGACGAAATCAAAGACCCGCGCCGCAAAATTCCCATCGCGCTCATCATCGCGGGATTGACCGTGGCCTTCTGCTACATCGCGGGAACCATCGGTGTTCTGCTGGCGCTGCCGTCAACCGAAGTCAACAGCCTGCAAGGGCTGGTGCAGGCCATCGCCGCTACGGCGTCGCGTCTCGGCATCGGCGGCGTGCTTCCACTCGCCGCATTTCTCATCGCGCTCAGCAACGTCGGCGCGGCGGGAGCGTATCTTGCGTCTGTAGCGCGGCTGCCTTTCGTCGCTGGCATTGACCGCTTTCTTCCGCCTGCGTTCGGCAAACTGCATCCGCGCTGGAAAACGCCGTGGGTCGCGCTGCTGACGCAGTTCGCTCTGGGCGCTTTGTTTATTTTTCTGGGACAAGCCGGCACCAGCGTCAAAGGCGCTTACGACGTGCTGGTCAGCATGGGCGTGATCACTTATTTCATCCCCTATCTTTATGTCTTCGCGTCGATGATCAAGCTGCACGGGGCACCGGCCGCGCCCGATGCAATTCGCATTCCCGGCGGCAAAGTGGTTGTGGTATTCATCTCCTGCGTGGGCTTTGCCACCACTACCGCAACCATTCTGTTATCGCTGCTTCCTCCGCCCGATGAGCCGAATAAACTGCTGGCCGTGATCAAGATCGTGGGCCTGACCGCGGTGCTGGTGCTGATGGGCGCATGGATTTACTTTGCCGGCAAACGCCGCGCTCTGAAAGAGACCATGTAAGAACAGTCGCCCACCCAGCGTGATCCGAATCACAGCCTTCTGTCGCCTCGCGCACCGCCCCGTCAGTCCTTAAGAAATAACTTAAGGATGTAAATGGAGGTGCCTTATGACAGTCCTCACGCATGAACCGGAAAAAGTAGAGCGAGTGGAAGAGAAGCTGGAAGCAGTCAGAGCCGTTCGTCCGTTCCGCACCACAATTTTGGCCGCCACCGATTTCACGCCTGCCTCGGAACGCGCCTTCGCGTTCGCGCTGGGCATGGCACACCGCTATGGCGCAGAGCTTGATATTGTTCACGCACTGCCCCTGGATAACGTCGGGATGCGTTCCATGGTCCCAGTACCCCACGAAATGGACACGCGCCGCATTGAAGCTGAAAAACAACTGCATCGCGCCGCGAAAGATGCGAAAACCGCCGGCGTGGCCAACCAGGTCATCCTGGAACGGGGTCGCGTCACAGAAGTTATTGCCGACACCGCGTGCCAACTGAATGCCGATCTGCTCGTCGTGGGCACCCACGGACGCGGCGGGTTTAAGAAGCTGGCGCTGGGCTCAGTCGCCGAGTCTGTCCTGCGCATGGTCGAGTGCCCGGTGCTCACCGTGGGTGAGCATGTTCCGCTGCCGGCCTCGGGCGTGCCGGAGTTCCACACCATCCTGTTCGCCACCGACTTCGGTCCAGCGTCCATGAAAGCATGGCCCTATGCTCTGGCGATCGCGAAGGAGTATGGCTCGAAGCTGGTGCTGCTGCACATCGTACCCCCGATCGGCGTCGTGGATTCGATCCCTGCCGCATACGAGCCAGCCATGTATGCCGCCGAGGACTTGATTGCGAAGCGCGATGCCCTGCGGATCGCGGGTCTGGAGCACTTGAAAAAACTCATTCCTGCCGACGTAAAGCTGGCCCATGAGCCAAGAGTCATGGCGACAGCCGAGTTCGCGGCCGAGGGCATCTTGAATACAGCCGCGGTACACAAAGCCGACTTGATCGTGATGGGCGCCACGCCGGCGAAGTTTGCCCACGCCGCCGCGCACGATCCCTGGACGGTGTGCCACGCGATCCTGGCCAAGGCCACCTGCCCCGTGCTCACCGTGGCGGGGATGGAAGCAAAGAAGAACTAGATTTACAACCCTGCAACGAAGTCCGGCGGGCCGGAGATGCTTCACTCCGACCCGCCAGTTTTTTTATCGACTATGCCGCGTCATCCCGAAGCCCCGCGCTTTCGCCAGCGGGGCGAGGGATCTCGCGCGCATCTCAACCCTTCGGCCCTACACCGGGCTCGCAGTCTTCCTCGTCGGATTGAAGAACGGCAAAGCAACCACCGTAGCGTTCGCCTTCAACCGAATCGCCTCAATCGTGATCTCGAGCTGTAACTTCGTCCCCACCGGCGCGAACTCGGTCTCAACACTGCCTAAGGCGATTAGCTTCTTCAGGATCGGCGACCACGTAGTCGTCGTGGCTTTGCCCACCTGCCGCTCGCCCGAATACAAAGGCACTGCCACACGCGAAGCCGTGGCCGGCGCTGCCGGAGTCAGGCCATAACGCTCGTAGAGTTGCTCCACGTCGTTCCAGTCAATCTCAATTCCCACAAACTGCCGCGGTACGCCTTTCTTCGCGTCGCGCTCCAGCGCTTTCTTGCCAATGAAGTTTTCTTTCTCCAGATGCACCATCTTGGCGAAGCCCAGCTCATACGGAGAATATTTCTGCGATGCGATCAGCGCCTTCTTCGCGCTGGTGTAATCCACTTCAATCAGCAGCAGTCCGGCCTCCACGCGCGCCACGTCGAGTGCCAGCATGCCCGCTGCATGCAGGTCGAATTGTTTCCCCTGTTCGTTCAACGCATCCCACACTTTCACCGCGTCGTTCCACGGAATCCAGATTTCATAGCCCAGGTCGCCGGTGTAGCCGGTGCGGGAAATATCCACGGGCACGCCGGCAATTTTGCCGCTGGTCATGCGGAAATATTTCAGATTGGCAATGTCGGCGTCGGCGACTTGCTTGAGCAGCTTCGCCGCAGTCGGTCCCTGCAGAGCCAAGGCTGCCGTCTTCTCTGAAATATCATCCACCTGCACGTCCATGTTCAGCGCGTTCTGGCGGAACCAGCGCAGGCTGGGGTCGGCCGCCGTCCAGCGATATTTATTTTCCGCCAGCCGCGTGATGGTGCCGTCGTCAATCACTTTGCCGTCTTCATCGCACCAGCAGCAGTAAATCACCTGCCCCACTTTTACCTTGTTCACGTCGCGCGTGATGATGCGGTTCACCAGCTTGGTCGCATCCGGCCCGCTCACCAGGTATTTGTAGAGCGGAGAAATATCAATCAGCGCGCACGCGTTGCGGATGGCGTTGTACTCGTGCTCGTGATGCACCTCATACACGCTGACGGTGTAATAGCCGCTCCACTCGCGGTAATTCAGGCTCTGGCACAGCGGGAAGGTGCGTTCGTGAAATGCGGTTCCAATGGGCAAGGTGTTTGGCCTCGTGCGATGCTTATCTCGACGCCAAATTATACCCGACACTATCTTGCCAGCGTCATCCCGAAGCCCCGCGTCTTCTCCAGCGGGGCGAGGGATCCCGCGTGCATCGTAACCACTCCTCACCATGCACCCCACTGCGTCATCCCGAAGCCCCGCGTTTTCTCCAGCGGGGCGAGGGATCCCGCGTGCTTCGTAGCCATTCCTGAACACACCCCACTGCGTCATCCCGAAGCCCCGCGTCTTCTCCAGCGGGGCGAGGGATCCTGCTGCCGGGCCGTAGCGGCCCAAAGAACGATCGGTGGACAAAATGGCCCTTCCCGGTGTCTAAACTGTGGTTATGCAATTCAAGCCCAGGTGGCGAATCGTTCCGGTATCTCCGCCAATCTTGATCGTAGCTTTGTATTGTTTTCTGCTCAGTGCCAACTACTATTACGCTAGCCGCGCCGCATACCTCCTGGAGCGCATTCGCGTGCTCAAGGCGGACGACTCCAGTATCGAGGAACTTAAGCGAATCGGCGCTGAACCTGGTTTTCGATATACGGTACCGAGTCATTTGCCCTGCGCAAATAGTCTGCCGTGCGCATACATTGTCTCGCCAAATAACGGGTGGATGCGTTCACTACTCTTACCTTTGGCTCAGACCAATCTTGGACGACACACCGGCTTGAAAGCATGGGAAGTTTGGGGCTTCATCCTGGCCGACGGCGAGGGGCGTACAAGCAAAGGCTATGTGCTCGTAATTCTTACTGGCAGCTACTTTCCCGAAACCCAAGTTTCCGTTTCTGAACAACATCATTCCGAGTACAACTCATGCATCTACCGACCTCTTAAACGCCATCCCGGATATGAGATTCATCGAGCCAGCAACTTTCGTTCCCTCAGGGCTATCGTTTCGGATGGGGCGTCAGAAGAAAATCGAAGGCGTGCCTTCCATTTCAGCCTCGATTGCCTTACTTCCCGAAGCCCTTGCGATCAGCTCTCAGAAATCATTCCCTCGGTGTGGATCGACTATGAATCCGACCTGGCATGGGTGGAGCAGCACCCTGGTGAACACGATCCACAGTGTGAATAGGAACTGTTGCTTCGCTAGATACAAGCAGCTAAAGATGCGCTAGAATCAATCTTAATGCGCCGGCTCATCCAATGCGCGATCCTTCCTAGCGGACTCTGATCCACGCCGCCCCCGCTCTCATCGCGCGTATCATTGCGCTTCCTGAAATCCAAGTGTTCAAGCTAGAAGCTAGGAGCTGAAGCTGATGGCTAATTCCTACGACGTCATCGTGATCGGCGGCGGGCACAACGGCCTCGTCACCGCCGCATATCTCGCCAAGGCAGGAAAGAAAGTTCTCGTCCTCGAGCGCCGGCACGTGCTGGGCGGCGCGGCCGTCACCGAAGAAGTGATTCCCGGATTCAAGTTCTCCGTCTGCTCGTATGTCGTCTCGCTGCTGCGGCCGGAGATTATCCGCGACCTCGACCTGCCCCGCCACGGCCTGGAAATTCTTCCGCTCGACGGCACCTTCTCGCCCATGCCCAGCGGCGACTATCTCTGGCGCGTGAACGATCACGGCAAGACCGTCCGCGAAATCCAGCGCCATTCGCGAGTGGACGCCGAGGCTTACGAAGAATTCGGCAAAGCCATGCAGGCCATGTGCCGCTTCGTCAAACCGATTCTCAGCATGGTGCCGCCCGACCCGCACACGCTCGATCCGCGCGAACTGATGAAGATGCTGTTCATCGGCCGCCGCTTTCAGGGCATGTCGAGCTACGACAAATACAACCAGGTGCAGCTCATGACCATGAGCGCCATTGATTTTCTCGATCAATGGTTTGAAACCGACGTGCTCAAGGCCACCATGTCGGCGTCGGGAATCATCGGCACATTTCTCGGAGTGCGCTCGCCCGGCACCGCTTACGTTCTGCTGCACCACTACATGGGCGAGATTGACGGGGCATTCCGCGCCTGGGGATTCGCCCGCGGCGGCACCGGCGCAATTTCCAACGCCATTGCCGACGCCGCCCGCGAAGCCGGAGTCGAAATCCGCACCGAAACCACCATCGCGAAAATTATCGTCAAGAACGGACGTTCCAAAGGCGTGGTGCTTTCAAACGGCGACGAAATTTATGCCGACATCGTTTCCTCGAGCATTGATCCGCGCCTCACCTTCACCAAGCTCATGGACCCCAACGAACTGCCGCCGGATTTTCTCGAAGGCGTGAACCACTACAAGTTCCGCGGATCGTCGGGCAAAGTGAATATGGCGCTCGACGGCCTGCCGAATTTCAAAGCTCTGCCCGGCCCCGGCGCGCACCTGCGCGGCGCAATTTCCATTTCCCCCAGCGTGGAATATATGGAGCGCGCCTACGATGCCGCCAAGTACGGCAACTTCTCGCCGCGGCCTTACATTGACATGGTCATCCCCTCGCTCACCGATCCCTCGGTCGCGCCGCCGGGTAAGCACGTGCTCTCCTGCTTCGTGCAATATGCGCCCTACAAGCTTCGCCCCGGCCTTCACTGGGACGCGATCAAGGAAGACTTCGGCAACAACGTGGTCAACACAATTTCCGAGTACGCGCCCAACTTGAAAGACATCATCATCGGCAAGCAGGTGGTTACGCCGCTCGACCTGGAACGCGAGTGGAGCCTGAGCGAAGGCAACATTTTCCAGGGTGAACTTTCGCTGGAACAACTTTTCTTCCTTCGGCCCGTGCCCGGATGGGCTCGCTTCCGCACTCCGGTGAAAAATCTCTACATGTGCGGATCGGCGACGCATCCCGGCGGCGGCATCATGGGCGCGCCCGGCCGCCTCGCTGCCATCGAGATCCTCAAAGACATGAAGGGGGTCGCGTAATGGCGCTCAAACTCTCTTTTACTCCCACCACCTGTCATCCTGAGCGAAAATTGCCCCGCGCTTGCGCGAGGCAATTGCAGTCGAAGGATCCCTACCCGCTTTCCCTGACCCCGCTCAACGCAGGAGCCATCGCATGACCACAGCCTCTCAGCGCGATGTCGTCATCCTCGGCGGCGGACACAACGGCCTGGTCACCGCCTTTTACCTGGCCAAAGCCGGATACAAGCCGCTGGTACTTGAGCGCCGCAACGAAGTCGGCGGCGCCGCCATCACCGGAGAATTTCATCCCGGCTTCCGCTGCTCCACGCTGTCGCACGGCGCCGGCCCTATTCGCGCCGACATTCTCAATGACATGCAGCTCGACCGCTACGGGCTGAAGTTCATCCAGCCCGAAGCCTGCGTCACCACGCTCTCGCCCGACGGCCGCGCGCTCACGCTCTATCGCGATGTGCAGAAAACCGTCGAACAGATTAAGGCGTTCTCCGAGAAAGACGCGGCCCGCTATCCCGAGTTCGTCGAATCCATCCGCAAAATTTCCGGCGTCATCGCGCAAGCGCTCGCCATGACCCCGCCCGATATTGACAACCCCACCAAGGGCGACCTGTGGAGCATGTTGAAAACCGGCAAATCCATTCGCGACCTCGGCAAGCGCGACATGTATCGCCTGCTCCGCTGGGGACCGATGGCCGTCGCCGATCTGGTTGCCGAATATTTTGAGAATGAACTGCTGCGCGCCGTGATCGCCGCGCGCGGCATCTTCGGGACTTTTTTTGGACCGTGGTCGGCGGGCAGCAGCCTGGTTCTTCTGCTTCGTTCCGGTGCCGACCCGCAACCCGGCGGCGCGTCCTGGTTCGCCGAAGGCGGCATGGGCGCCCTCACTCAGGCCATGGCGGCGGCGGCGAAAGCGGCGGGCGCGGAAATTCGCACCGGAGCGGAAGTCATTGAAATTCGCGTGAAGAACGGCGCAGCCACCGGCGTCATTCTCTCCACCGGCGAAGAAATCAACGCGGGCGCCGTCGTTTCCAACGCCGACCCCAAGCGCACGCTGCTCAAACTCGCCGACCCGCAGCATCTCGCGCCCGAAATTGCGCAGCGCCTGAAGAACTATCGCGGCAACGGCACCGTCGCCAAAGTGAATCTCGCGCTTTCCTCGCTGCCGCACTTCCCCGCGCTCGGCGCGGCCAACGGGGCGCTCAACGGCCGCATCCACATCGGCCCTGAAATTGATTACCTGGAGCGCGCCTTCGACGAATCGAAATACGGACAGTTCTCCCGCCAGCCCTATCTCGAGTTCGCCATCCCCTCGCTCAGCGATCCCGCGCTCGCGCCCGCCGGGCAGCACGTCATGTCCATTTACATGCAATACGCGCCTTACAAGCTGAAAGGCAACTGGGAAGACCAGCGCAAGGAACTGGGGGCGACGGTCGTGAAAACGCTGGCGCAATACGCGGCCAACCTGCCCGAGCTTGTGCTCAGCCACCAGATCATCACGCCGCAGGACCTCGAAGACACCTACGGCCTAACCGGCGGACAGATTTTCCACGGCGAACTCGCGCTCGATCAGTTTTTCACCATGCGCCCGATTCTCGACTGGGCGCGCTACACCACGCCGATTGAAAATCTTTACCTGTGCGGAAGCGGCACGCACCCCGGCATCGGCCTGACCGGCGGCAGCGGCGCGAATGCAGCAAAAGAAATTTTGAAAGGATTGAAAAGCTGAACGGTCAAGCAACTCACGTGGGGACAGCCGCCCTCGGCTGTCCAGCGGGCGCAGCCCGCAGGGTTTGTTTGAGCCGCGAAGCGGCGCAAGAATGCAGCCCACGGCGCAAGCCGTGGGTTAGCATGCATCTAGCCGGCCAGCTCCGCAGGGGCCAAAGAAGCGCTACGATATAACTTCACGCCATGAAGAAGCGCTCATCCGCGAAGCCCGCCCCGAAAACCGTTGACGAATACCTCGCCCGCGTCCCTGAACCCGCCCGCACCACATTGCAAAAAGTCCGTGCCACGATTCGCTCAGCCGCGCCGCCCGACACCACCGAGGGCATCAGCTACGGCATGCCGATGTTCAAATCTACGGAAATTCTCATCTGGTACGCAGCCTTCTCCGGCCACTGCAGCTTGTTCCCCAAAATGTCCGTGATCCAGACATTTAAAGACGAACTGAAAAACTACCGAATTTCCAAAGGCACCATCCAATTCCCGGTCGACAAGCCTTTTCCGGCCACGCTTCTAAAGAAGATAGTGAAGGCGCGGCTCGCTGAGAACGCGCACAAGAGGGCCCGCTGATGACGCCGTGGTCCATGTTCCGCACAATTAAGACAGCGTTAGAC
>Ga0075029_100000792_pt1 | contig 18188 bp, 16 predicted proteins | sample LitLauG_LLR_2013_FD_71391 | JGI IMG/M metagenome (GOLD analysis project Ga0075029, IMG submission 71391) | Freshwater sediment microbial communities from North America - Little Laurel Run_MetaG_LLR_2013 | ecosystem: Environmental > Aquatic > Freshwater > Creek > Sediment | place: USA...
ATGATGCGATTGTCGGACTCGCAGGCGCCGCAACCTTCGCTGGGGTCTTCGGAGAAACGGTGGTTCAGGGCGGCTACGGCGTTTACGCGATCAACCAAAGTGCGGCCGGCCAGGCTCTCTGGGCTGAGACCGACGCCACCACGTCAGCCAACGGGTCGGGTCCCGACGCCGTGCATGGAATCTCGCACGGCCCCTCTGGTGCGGGCGTAGCCGGTATTAACGACGCTTCCGGGGGAATCGGCGTCTACGGTCGCCAACTCATCAGCGGCAGCTACGCCGGCCGATTCGATGGTGATGTTTGGGTCAACGGCAACCTCTCCAAAAACGGCGGCTCGTTCAAGATCGATCACCCGCTGGACCCGTCGAACAAATATCTCTACCACTCCTTCGTGGAATCGCCCGACATGAAGAACATCTACGACGGCGTAGCGATCCTGGATGCCAGCGGCGAGGCCGTCGTCACGATGCCCGAATGGTTTGGCGCGCTGAATCGCGATTTTCGATATCAGCTGACCTGCATCGGAGGATTCGCTCCCGTCTATATCGCCGAGGAGATGGCCAACAACCAGTTCAAGGTCGGCGGCGGCAAGCCGGGCATGAAAGTCTCATGGCAAGTTACGGGAACGCGCCAGGACGCATGGGCCAACGCGCACCGAATTCCAGTCGAACAGATCAAACCACAAGATGAACACGGCACATATCTACATCCCGAACTCTTCGGAGCGCCGGAGCAGGCAGCGGTGGGTTGGGGACGATACCGGTGGCCGGACAATGTGCAACCACACAAAACTCTCATTCCTCCGGCACCGAGGAATCGCAGGACCGTGAAACCTGCATCGACTGCGACGTTGGCCAATCACTAATCCTGAACTCAGGCGAAAGTGAACCAGCAACTGGAGAGTCGCGAGGAGGGAGTTTCAGCATGTTCAAAATTTTATTCGCTGTACTGGTAGGCGCCGCCATGGCGTGTTCGGCTGCTGGCGTTTCACAGCCAGACCAAGCGGGATCTAGCTCCAAAGTTCGCACCTACTACGTTGCCGCGGACGAGGTGGACTGGGACTATGCCCCGGGCGGAGTCAACAAGATGATGGGCATGAAGTTCGAGGGCTACTCAACATTATTCACCGAACGGGGACCGCACAGAATTGGAACCGTTTATCGCAAAGCCCTTTACCGTGAATACACAGATGACACGTTCACCCGGCTCAAGCCTCGTGCCCTAGAGTGGGAACACACCGGGATTCTCGGTCCTATCCTGCGAGCCGAAGTCGGTGACACCCTTCGCATCCTCTTTAAGAACAATGCAACCCGCCCATACAGCATGCACCCCCACGGCGTGTTGTACCGAAAGGATTCCGAGGGCGCGCCGTACGACGACGGTACATCCGGAGCCGACAAAGCGGATGACGCCGTTCCTCCCGGCAAGACTCACCTGTACACATGGGAAGTTCCCGAGCGTGCTGGTCCTGGACCAAACGATCCCAGTTCCATCGTTTGGCTCTATCACTCCCACACGAACGAGTTGAAAGATGTGGAGAGCGGTCTGGTGGGCGCGATGATCATCACGCGACGCGGCATGGGAGATGCGGATGGCAAACCGAAGGATGTGGATCGTGAATTTGTCTGCCTGTATCTGCTATTCGACGAGAACGTGAGCTGGTATCTCGACCACAACATCAAAACGTTCACAACCGATCCGAAGGGCGTGAACAACCTCGAATTCGCTCCGGTCGATAACGAAGGCAACTTCTCCGGGGTCGGATCGGGATTCACCATCGCCAACGCCAAATTTGCCATTAACGGCTACATCTACGGCACCGGACCGATGATGACGATGAGGAAGGGCGAGCGCGTCCGTTGGTATCTGGTTGCACTCGGAGAGCAGTTCAGCGTTCACACACCGCATTGGCACGGCAACGTGGTCTTGCACGACGGCAAGCGCACCGATGTCGTTCCCCTCATGCAGGCACAAATGGAAACCGTGGACATGGTTCCCGACAATCCCGGGATTTGGATGTTCCACTGCCACATTGACGATCACATGGATGCCGGAATGGTGACGCTTTACAAAGTTGAGCCGTAACTCAAATGCTCCGATATCGAGAATCGGAAAATCTGTCCTGGAAGGAGAATCGCGATGTTCCGAAAAGCTTTTTTCATTGGCCTGTTGTTAATACCTGCCTCGATGGCTTCGCACTTTGCCATGGCGGCCGACTCCTGCCAGCCGGTGTTCGACGCACTGACGAAACTGGTCACGACGCCGAACCACGGTTATTCGACCCAAACCGGCGCGTTTGGAAAGGGCAAGCCACGCAGCGGCGAGATGATCTACGTTCAAGGAGCGCGGTATGTCCGCGTGGACGGAAAGTGGACGAAATCACGTCTGCGAACTGACGACATTCTGCAGCAAGAGAAAGAGAACCGAGCGAACGTCAAAGCGACCTGCCAATTCGTGCGCAACGAGGCTGTCAACGGTGAGAGCGCCATGCTCTATGCCATGCACAGCGAAAACGAATACGACAAGGAAAATGCACAAATGTGGATCTCCAAAGCCACGGGGCTGCCATTGCGCGAAGAAATGGATACGGACGTCGGCGGAGCTATGGGAAAGAGCCACAGGTCTATGCGCTACGAGTACAGCAATGTGCAGCCTCCGATGTGAGGTTGAGCGGACTCCAAACTGTATCGGCAGGAGTGAACCACAGGGGGACGTATGGCTAAGTTTTGCAACAAGTGCGGATCGCCGGTGAGTGGAATATTTTGCAATAAATGCGGAACGGATACTCGGCTAGCGGTAAGCCCGCAGCCGCCGACGACGGCAACTCAACCTCCACCGGTTACACCAGCTTCTTCCGGGCCCATGAGCGCGGGGACGCCCGCACCGAAGTTCTGTAACAACTGTGGAACGCCATCGAGCGGCACTCCGTTTTGCAATAAGTGCGGCGCGGACCTGCGTCAATCAACGACTCCCGCGCCGCCGCAGCCGGCACAACAAGATGCAGGAACGGCAACGCCGGAAGCCGTTCCGGCGCCGGTGGCCGGGCCGGCACTTGCAACCGCTCCGCCCTCGGTCACCAACAACCTGGTCGTCAACAAGAAGATGAGTCCGCTGGCCAAGCTTGGGATCGCGGCGGTCGTAGTCATCTTCGTTGGTAGCGCACTCGCGGTCGGAGGTCTTTATTACGCCGCCCACCGAATCAGTCAAAAGATTCATGAGGAAGCAGGGAGCATTCTTGGATCAAGCTCAAGTTCCGCCAGTCCGGATTCCTCGAGCGGCGGAACAGGCTCGGGAAACGCAGGCGTGATCGACGTCTGCCGCCTGCTGAGCAAAGAAGAGGTCGGTCGCGCGGTAGGGGTCGAGATCGCGCGCACGCAGCCTGGGGATAATTCGTGCTCTTACATCGCGAAGGGTGATAAAGCAGACATGCTCGAAAAACACGCCACCGCGATGATGGCCGCCCGGGGCGCGGACCCACAGACGCAACAAACGATCCAGAAACTTGCTGGAGGCATGTTCAAAGCATTTCAGAGCGAACAGCCGGCATCGCAGCAAGACACCTCCGGTGAAGTGCCGGTGTTCTCGTTTTCGGTCGATCAGAACGCCGCACAGGAACAGATGCGCCTAAACGCCAAGGTGCTCGGCGTGATGGGAGACCAGGAAGGCTTGCCCGGTATCGGCGATCAGGCGTTCGTGTCGGCGGACGGAATAATCATGATGCGCAAGGGAAAAAATTTCGTCCGCATCATGTTCATTGCCTGCCCTTGCAATACGAACGCCGTGAAGCCTCTGGCCAGGAAGATCGCAGACGCGCTGTAGACCGGCGTGAGGAAAAACGGGTGACCCGAGACCACGCCCCGAAGGGTTTACTGCAAGTTCACATTTTTCAATCTGAAAGGAAACCTCATGAAGGCTAGTTATCCCGTCCACGCGTTCCGAACACTGGAGAAACCGATGTCCCGCCTAGCCTGCTTCCCGCTCACCCTTCTTCTGGTCTTAGGCGCCTGTTCAAAGCCCGTGTCGAACACAGGCGCCGCTGCTTCGCAGGGCGTGGCGACGGCCGCTGCCAGCACTCCCGCCGGCAACGCGTGCGACCGGAAACTGGTGACGTCGGCCGACGCAGCCGAGATCCTGGGCGAGCCGGTGGCGTCGGAAAAAACCCTGCCGGGCGATGCGCAGTCCTGCGTGTTCACGACGGCGGACTTCACCACGCTGACGATCTCGCTGCGCCCGGGCCTCGGGCGAGCAACGGTGGATACCTGGGCTGCGGGGAAGATGCCCGTGTCGGTGACCAACGTATCTGGTGTCGGCGAACGGGCGGTGTGGCAGTCGACGCTCAAAGAGATCAACGCGGAAAAGAACAACCTGCTCTGCGACATCGGGGTCGTCGGTCCCGGCCATAGCGCGGGCGCGACACCGGAGAAACTAGGTGCCCTTTGCAACAAGATCTTCGCGGCGATGTGAGGTAGCCGCGCGAGCGCCGGCGGCCGTAGAAATAGCGATGACGCTTAACCCTGGCGAGCATCCATGAGGGACAAGTCATGAACGAATCGAGATGCTTTGCGCAAATCCGGAAACGACGAGTGCTTTTGGCGACGAGCGCGCTTCTACTAGGGCTGTTCATCTTGCATTTCACTGTATATGGACAAGACAAATCCAGTTTCCCCGACGGATTCGACGCGGTGCAGTCCGCTCCGAAAAGTCACAAGGTGATCTTCGAAAACGCGTTCGTACGCGTGCTGGAAGTTTCGGTGTCGCCCAACACGACTGTGCCCATGCATCATCATCGCTGGCCGAGTTTACTGGTGAGCTGGGATAACGGCGGCAGGTCACCGCACGTGCGTTATCACAGCGCAAATGGCACGGTGAAGGACATTCCCAGCACGGAAGCCCCCATCCATCCCGGGACCTGGGCCGTGAACTGGATGAAGCCGGAACCGATGCATTCTGTTGAGATTCTGGACGCACCGGTCGCGAATCCCGATCTTCGCATCGAGATCAAGTGTCTTCCCTAACACAAGAACTGCACCCAGAAAGATGGCTTTAATCAAACACGGAGGCTGTATGCGAATCGATACTTGGAAGAAGGTCGCGCGATCCGCAACTATGACGCTCGCAATCGCGCTGCTTGCGATCTCAACTTCGGCACAAGAACAACCGGCGCGCCCGTCGACTGGAACGCCAGCAAAAGCGCTGACCGGCTACGTCTTGGCCGAGCACGTTAGAGCAGCGTTTGCTCCACTGCCACCAGGCTGGGTGACGGAGCAAAACGTCATGGATCCGATCTGGGAGGCTCTTGGATACAAAGGTGTGAACTATTACGCCTATGGGGGACCGGCACCAGGAAAGGACTTCGCATCTCGCAACGATCCGGATTCCCACCAATATCAGGCTTGGTTTGGCGTTTATGTGGTTGTCGGGGGAAAGGCTGTCTTCGGATCAGGAGACAAGAACACCCAATGCGAGGCGGTTGCGAAGCTCGCGGAATACGACCAGCGCTCCTGGCTCGGGGCGATGGGCGACCCGACCCCGGTTGCTCAATCCGAAGCTGACCCGAGCTTCAGCAGCATCTTGATTGCCGGCTCGGAACGGCAAGGGTGCTCGTTCGATATGAAGAGTCATAGCGACCTCAGCATGGGTGACACTCCGCTCGCAAAACATATGGGCATGCCGCCATTCGAGAAATGGAAAGACCGGCTTGCGCCTTTTCACGAGCTGACGCTCCACGTCCTCGGCGCGTGGTGGTACGAATCAGAACGCGATGTGACCTTAATTGTCTATGGCGCGTCTTCGGCGTTTACGAACAAAGCGGGCGAAACCATCGACAACGGCCCGGCATTCGCTTTGTCTCTTCGGCAGACGATGACGCAGGTTCGCTTGACCGATGCGGGGGGAGGCCGTCCATGAGAACTATCTCTTGTTTGGGCGGCTTCGTGGCAATGCTTATTTTCAGCTTCGTTGCCGCAAGGGGTGGAACGAAGTTGCTCACTATGGACCCATTGACAGGACTTCCTCTACATCCCGCTACAGACTCCCGTCTCCACTTGGGTAATGAGCCTACTCAGTTGCCGGAATCGCAAGTCTGTAAAAGCAAAATGCAGGTGGATTTCTACTCGGTTTACGACTCCAAAGTGAATGCGACCCTCGCTTGGTATGACGCTCACCTGCCAGGGTTCAAGAAGACGCACGCCTACGCCGCTAACCGCTCGCAAGACACCTACTACAAAACCGATGGGACGGTGCTTGTGTCTGTCACGGGTAGCCCGGGCAAAGAAGGAGAAAACATGGACACATATTCGGTGTTATACGCTCGTCTTCAGCCCGGACTACCCGAGAAGACGATCGTTGCCCTGAATCAACAAAGAGTTGTTTGCCCGTGATCGATCCATCTTTCAAGACAAACGAGGAGACTCTTTATGGCTTCCCTTGCAGACGTTCTAGTCCGACAGTTGTTGGATGGCCGACATATCGCGTCGCTTGCAACCGAGAATCCGGACAGCTCCATTCACATGGTTGCGGTGTGGTACTGGTTCGACGGTACACATGTTTATGTGGCCACTTCCTCGCGCAGTCGAAAAACACGAAACCTGCAATCCAACCCAAAGGTCTCCTTAATGATCGACGCTCGCGACCCTGCAGCATCCTACGGCATCACCATAGCGGGTACTGCGCAGATCCTGACCGCCGAGATGTCGCGGAATAGCAACGCGCAGATTCATCGCAAGTACCTGAGCGAAGCCGCTCTTGCGGACACGAGAGTGGGTCCGGTGTTCGTCGCATGGGATGATGTCACAATCCAGATCGCACCGGCCTCGGTTATCGCCTGGGACATGCGCGAGGCAGACCGCCAATTCTTCGGCGGCGTTCTCGGGGGCAATCCCGCGTACCTGTTACCGCTGCAGCGCTGACCTGTGGGAGTTGCGTTGCCGGGTCTTGATGCAAACATGTGCCATTTCACTCAGATTCGCGGTGGCTCAACGTTGCCGTACTCATTGAGCGATCCATGAGATGCCTCCTTGTACGAATTGTTGCCACTCCACCCACAGGGGCTGTTCTTTTGCCACCTGGTACCCGATGCGAAACGCTCTAATCTCCGCAGCGTTTGGAAGAGCGATGAGACTGTTACTTCAACTTGCTTGCGCACGTGCACGATCGTGCGTGCATGCTGGCAGGAGACCCGCGCTGCAGCGCGGTTCTCCCCCTCGCGGCCCATCGCGTTTTCTGTGCGGTGGGACCCGATTTGTTGGCCGTCGGCACATGCGGTATCGGCGGCACGGCGGAATGGCGTTCTCGGTTGATCCTTCCTCGATTGTGCGCTCCTCTGCCCCAATCAGTGAGCCGAGGTACAGTGTTTGGTAAACCGCCTTTTTCCGATGGCGCCGCTAGCAATTATTCCCTGGTTTCCACCTGCGCTGATCACCACGGAGTCGATTTCGGAACCACCCTCCACCACGACGAGGTTAGCGACCACCGGCGGCCGGCCGTCGGTGAAGTTGATGGTGAAGGTGCCCGTGCAATCCGAATTCACCGTGTAAGTACCAGTGGCCGGAGTGTGGGTGAAATCGGCAACGACCTCGCCACTCACCGTGACCGTATCGATTTGGGTGAGCCCGCCCCTGCCATCGAACTCAGTCATCGCCACGCCCACCTGTGGGCCCGTGGGTCCTTGGCCTCCCAATTTGTTGCCCTGGATGGTGAATCCGTAGTTGCCAGCGATGAGTTTGTCAGGCGAGGCAAGTGTCGCGCAGTGCCGTGGAGGTAGCCGAACAGGCATCGCACCGGGAAAGAGCGGGCATATTTGAGGCAGGGGCGGCCCTCCGGGAAGCCTTCTTCGGAAACGCAGCTGCTGCAAGGGAGAGCGCCAAGGCAGCGCTGCAATTGTCGAATGACCGCGAGGTGGAATATGGCGCGGGACTGGCGCTGGCTATTTCTGGAGATTCCTCTCTGTCCTCAACCTTGGCCGAGGATCTGGAAAAGCGCTTTCCGGAAGACACGTCGGTGAGATTCAGCTACCTGCCCGCGCTTCAAGCCATGCTCGCTCTGAACCAGGGAAAATCTAAGCAGGCGCTCGAACTGCCGCAGGCCGCGGCTCCCTATGAACTGGGTGCGCACCGTAGCAGTTTCGTTGGATTGTTCGGGAATCTATATCCGAGCTATGCGCGAGGCGAGGCTTATCTTGCTGCGCACCGGGGAGTGGAAGCCGCCGCTGAGTTCCGAAAGATTCTGGAGCATCGCGGAATTGTGGTCAGCGATCCGATTGGCGCACTGGCGTTCCTGCAACTGGCCCGCGCGTACGTTATGTCCGGAGACCGGACACACGCGAAATCTGCGTACGAGAATTTCCTCAAGCTGTGGAATGACGCCGATCCGAATATCCCAATTCTGAAGCAGGCCAAGGCTGAGTACGCGAGGGTGCAGTAGTTGCACTACCTCCTTTGAGGAAGCTCTTGCATCCGATTGCGGATAACGAGCTAACCGACAGTGATCCGCCCTGGACGAGGGAACGAAGACTGACCGCCTGAGAATTCGCCGGTCAAGCGTCGGCGAAGTCAAGCTGACTGCGGATTCAATCTGTCAACCGTGTGTTCGCTCTGACACTTACGATGGACCGAAGCGGTTTCTGGGACAGTTCGAAGGCATTCTGCAAACTGATGGATACGCGGCTTATGACCAGGTCGGCGGGACGAGGATGGTACATGCCGCTTGTTGGGCTCATGCTAGGAGACAGTTTTTCGAGGCGGTGCAGCTAAATCCCCGAGACCCGGTTGCAACCCCGATTGTGGCTCAGATGGACGAACTGTTTGCCGTCGACGCAGAAGCTCGCCGCAAAACGCTGACTACTGCGGCGCGCCATATCCGGCGTCAGGAAACAGCGAGACCTCTTCTCAGTGACATTCGCAGGAAGATCGAGGCAGCGCGGTCCGTTGCATTACCCTCCAGCGCACTCAGGAGGGCTTGCCAGTACGCGCTTACGCTTTGGAAGAAGCTCACCTGCTTCCTGGAGTATCCCGAATTAGAGCTAAGTACCAACCTAGCGGAGAATTCCATGCGTCCGGTGGCTCTTGGTCGAAAGAATTGGTTGCATGTTGGCAGCCCACGGGCGGGGCCGAAGGTTGCGGCGATTCTCTCGGTCGTAGAAAGCTGCCGCAGGTTGAAACTCCCAGTGCGCGACTATTTGGCCGCGGTCCTTCCCGGACTCGCTGATCGCCCGATCCAGAGCCTCCCAGACCTTACCCCGGCTGCATGGCGCCATATGCAATGTTTATGGGTAGGCTGGCGGAGACTGGTTGGCCGAAGCCAGTAGCCGCGCTTTGCGAGAGAGGAGTTCGAGGCCACGCGCGTGAGTTTCTTTCTCCAGAGTTTCCAGTTGTGAACGACCCAAAGCAGGATTAGCCTTCAGCTCGGTTTCAGCCAGGGCCAAGCGGGCCTCGCATCCAATTTGGTAGTAACCTAACTTTCGGGCGGTCGCGATTGTAAAGCGCAGGCGTTGGCGCGCCGTGGCGAGCGCGAGACGCCCCGCTGCATTCTGGCCGGTAGCCGCCGTTTCTATACGGGCGGATTGAATGGCAATGGGCAATGTTGAAGCAGGGTCGGGGCTACCGCGGGCAAGTTCAGCGGCATGCCGAATAGCCTTACGGGCTTCTTCTAATCTGCCCTCGGTCAGCAGAGTGCGGCTGAGCGAAATGTAAGCGCCGGTTGCGTCCGGATCTTCCTTCTCCCTTTCAAATTGCGCAATCGCCGGGCGCAGCAAGGGCTCCCCTTGCTCGGGATGACCTTCTTCGAGAGAAAGGTCGGCCAGCGAAACCCGGCTCTCCGCGACCAGATCCTGCTCACCCAGTTTCTGCCGAGTCTCAAGTGTTTGCTGGTACTGTTGACGTGCTCCCGCCAAGTCTCCTTGGGCCATCAGCACATCTCCGAGCACAATCATCGCACCGGTCAGATTTTGGTACGCACTGTGGGTGGGGCGCATGGCCTCCACCGCTTGTGCCGCAAGATCTTGGGCTTTTTTCGTCTGACCCTGGGCCAACTCCAGATCGGCAAGCCGGTACATCGCATAGCCCGGGGCGCTGGAATCGAGCAACGCTGCTCTCTCGATTGTTTGTTGGTAGAGATCTGCCGCTTCGGGCAGCTTGCCGCGAAGATAGAGGATGTCCGCGACATTGCCGAGCGCTACTACCGTGTTTTCTTTGTCCCCGGCTTGCTCGAAATGATACTTCGCCTTCCGATACAACTGCTCGGCGCGATCCAGTTTGCCCTCGTTGGAGAAGTCGACGGCCATGTTGTTGAGGACAACGCCGGTTTTCTCGTGTTCACCCAATTCTTGCAGGATATTGAGTGCCCTCTGGTACGTTGCAATCGCCTGCTCGAAGTGTCCCCCGGCACCTTGACTGTCTCCAATCAGCCGCATGCAATCGGCTGCTCCCAGGCGATTCCCGGCGGCGAGCAAAATCTTGTAAGCATCCTCACACGCGGAGACCCCCTCGGGATGATCACCGTAGACCAAGTTCATGCATTCCATTCGTCGGGCCTCGGCATAAACCAGGTTCTTGTCTTGTGCAGCGGCTTTGGCAACAGCATTACGGACCAGCACCAACGCGGCGGGCTTGTTGTCCGGAATTGCTCGCTCTTCCGCCAGATCGATACGTGGATCACCGGAAGCCGGCGGCGGAAGTCGACGAAGCTGAGCAATCGTCCCCATGGCCTGATCTTTGTGACCCGCTGCGTTTTGCGTGAGCACAAGCTGCAATCCGTACTCAACGCTGTCGGGAAACAAGGCGAACAACGCCTGATAAGTCGAGGCAGCTTTCTCGTGCTGCGCCAGACTCTCGTAATAGTCCCCTTCGACCAACATGCGGTTCACACGCGGCAAATTGGCAGAAAGGTCCAATGCCTTTTTGGCTTCCTCCTTGCGCTTCTGCTCATATCCCAGCTGCGACCAGGCTCGAGCCAGCATGGAGTGGGAAAGCGGAAATCTTGGATCCGCCTTGATCGCCTGCTCAAGCAGGTTCTTGGCCGCCAAGGCATCGTAATCGCGCAGCTTGGCGAGCCCCAGCGAGTAAAACCGGGCAGCGTCAGGATTGGAGGGCAAGGAAGCGAGCACACTGGGCTCGTCGGTGTCCGCAATACCCGGCACACCCAGCCGGTCCCTAAGCTTGACGCCAATCCGTGAAGTCAGCTGAAAGAAGTTCTCGCTGCTGCCGATCTCAGCCACCTCTGCGAGAATTTCCCCGGTTTTGGCATCTTGCAGGCGCACATCGAGCCGCAGTTGCTTACGCTCAGGTCTGCCGATGCTGGCGTAGGAGCCCAGAACCAGGACATCGCTATTCAGATCGGTGCCGATGCGAGCCGTCGTCTTCTGCCCCAGGGTATCGGTCTGTGACCAGTGGAAGGAAAGCAGCAGGTTGGCAACATCCTCTCCAGACACCAGACGCAACCTTCCTCCAGCGGCCAGTTCCGTGCTCAACATTTCCGAAAGGGCAGTCGCGAGCCACTCCTCATCGGCGCGGCCCGATACGTTATGGAACCCGAGGACTGCGACCGACTTCCGGACGGAAGGCGGTGAATTGATATTGGAGTGTAATGTGGCGCCTGGCTTCGCACGATAGCGAAGTGAATACCAGCCGAGCCCAACCAGCAGAACCAGCACCAGGGCGGCGCCGTAAATAAGGACCCGGGTACGCCGTCGCGTTGCAGTTTCCAGCGCTTGAATCGCAGCAAGTTCGTCGGTTCTTGCCGGACTTTGCTCCGCCACGACGGCCGCGGGAGCAGCCGGCTCGACCTGCGCCGCTTCAGCCGTGACCGGTGCGATGAAGCGATATCCCCGTTTGGGAATTGTTTCGATAAAGATCGGATTCTCCGGAGAATCACCCAAGGCAGAACGCAACTTCTTTAGTGTGTTGTTCAGGCTGCCGTCGAATTCTACGTAGGTATCCGACGGCCAGATCTGTTGTCGCAGCTGCTCGCGAGAAACCACTTCGCCCGCGTGTCCCAGGAGAACAACCAGGAGCCGAAAGGGCTGGTCTTGCAGCTTGACGCGATTGCCCCTCCGCAGCAGTTCACCGCTGTTGGCGTCTGCTTCAAACAGACCGAACCGATAAACCCGCCTGGATTGGACCGAAGTGCCCATAGGTGTACGTGGCGAGAAGCGTCCCCAATCTGGGCAAAAAGTGTAGCACAGAAACCCCACCACGCTGGTTATCTGACCTTGTAATCCTCTGATAACTCAGCACTTCTCGGGTTAGAAAGTCATCACACGAAAGTCCTTTGACGCCCGCAGCAATCTGCGGCAATCTCCCGCTCGTGTGGGGCGATGGCAGCGAGCCACGATAAACCGGCTGCTTCTTCCTAGGGCACCACGCATCGAGGCAACCATGAAAATCACGCATTTCCGCTCATTGCTCACTCAGCTGTTGAGTTTTGCTGTGCTCTATCTCTGCGCCATGCCACTTTCCAACGCGCAGCAGCCAACCGCTGTCGTGCCTACGCTTATCAGGTTCAGCGGGACGCTGACCGACGTCGGCGGCAAGCCGCTGACTGGCTTCGTCGGCGTCACCTTCTCTTTGTACAAAGACGAACAAGGCGGGGCCCCGCTGTGGATGGAGACCCAGAATGTGCAACCCGACAAGAGCGGCCGCTATGCTGTTTCCCTGGGTGCCACCACAAGCAAGGGCTTGCCCACGGACGTGTTTGTCTCTGGAGAAGCGCGTTGGCTGGGAGTACAGCCAGAAGGCCAGGCTGAGCAGCCGCGAGTACTGCTGCTCAGCGTTCCTTATGCCTTGAAAGCCGGTGACGCAGAAACAATTGGCGGGCTATCTCCTTCCGCCTTTGTGTTGGCCGCCCCGGCTGGAACTGCTTCTACCAATGTCAGGAGCGACGCCAGCACCACCTCATCTTCGGTTCAGGCTCCGACCACGTCGAACGTCACTACGACCGGCGGCACGGCGAACACGATTCCCCTCTTTACCACCGCGACCAACATCCAGAACTCGTTGTTGACGCAGACGGGAACAACCGCGATCAACGTGGGTGGCAAGTTGAACCTGCCCGCCCTCGGCACAGCGACGGCCACTAAAGGCTTCAACTCCCAGCCGCACAACTTTGTGGCGTCGGTGTTCAACAGCGGCACTGCGACGGCGGTGGCGCAGACCTTCCAACTGCAGGCGGAGCCGCTGAATAACGACAAGTCGACTGCGTCAGGGACGCTGAACCTGCTCTACGGTTCTGGAACCGCAACTCCGACGGAAACCGGTTTGAAGATCAGCAACAAAGGGCTGATCACGTTCGCCACCGGACAGACGTTTCCCGGCACGGGCACTATCACGGGTGTCACGGCCGGGACCGATCTGACCGGGGGCGGCAAGAGCGGCACGGTCACGCTGAATCTGGACACGACCAAAGTACCGCAACTGAAAGCGGCCAACACCTTCAGCGGAAATCAGAGCGTCACTGGAAATCTGAGTGCTACGGGTTCGTTCACCGGGCAGACCGCAAGCTTCAGCGCGAGCAACAACACGCAAGTGGTCAACGTTACTCAATCCGGTAGTGGCTCCGCGATCTCTGCCAGCAGTCCTGGCAATGCTGCGATTTTCAGAAGCGCCACCGGATTTGGCATCGAGGGACAAAGTGCAGGAGTGGGTGGAATCGGAGTATATGGGGCCGCAACCACCACTAGCAGCAGCGGGGCTATGGGTGTATATGGATCTTCTTCGGCTCCGAACGGAGCTGGAGTTCTCGGCAGCTCGTTGGATACCACCACCGCTGGGGTAGGTGTGGGGGTGGAGGGCTTCTCCGCCAGCCCGAAAGGCTTCGGCCTCTTCGCTTATGAAACGGGCAATTCCGGGATCGGCGCATATGGACAATGGCAGAGCGCAAGTTCGATTGGAGCCGGCTTCATCGAAATCGGTGTTTGGGGCGATTCGTCGAATGGCGACGGCGTCATCGGGTCTTCGGACACCAGGAATGGTGTCCTCGGAATATCGACTTTTGGCACTGGTGCCGAAGGGGTATCCCACAGCAGCGCCGGCGTGTTCGGGGAGTCCGACAATGACATCGGTATGTATGGACTCTCCGGTGCTTCTTCCGCGGTTGGCGGAGTCAACGGGATCCACTTCACTAACAGCAATACCGGGGCGGGCTTCACTACTTTCGGCGTGTGGGGCGACACCGGCGTTTCCGGGGGCATCGGGGTGGTGGGTACGGCCGATGACGGCAACTCTCTTTTTGGAAAAAACAATACCGTCAACCATGAAACCCTTTACGTCGAGAATGACTCCGGCTTCAGCAACGGCCTAACACCCTATGCGGCTCGCTTCGCCGGGCCAGGTGCCTCGACCTACTGCTACATCCCGCGAGATTCCAATGACAACGGCACCGGAGACTTGGTCTGCACCGGATCGAAGTCCGCCGCCGTGGCTGTGGACGGGAACCGCATGGTGCGTCTGTACGCCGTCGAAGCGGCCGACAACTGGTTTGAAGACGCCGGGTCCGGCCATCTGTCGAATGGATCGGCCGCCATCCGTTTCGAGTCCGCTTTCTCGCAGACCGTCAACCCAAGTGTCGAATATCACATTTTCCTGACGCCGAAAGGCGACTGCGAGGGTCTCTACGTCAGCCATGAAGGCCCGGACGGTTTCGAAGTCCACGAGCTGCGTGGCGGCAAGTCGAACATCGCTTTTGACTACCGCATTATGGCGCGGCGCAAGGGTTTCGAGAACGTTCGCATGCAGGATGTCACCCAGGACTTCGCCCACATGAAACAAGAGTCCGATCTGCTGGCAGCCCGCCTGGAAGCCCGAAAGCAGGAGGAAAAGGCACATCCACGAATGGCGATTCCGGCGATGCCGAAGCGGGCGCCTTCCTCCAGCCCAAACAGCACGCAAAAACCAGTTCGACCGGTAAGCGCGACTCCGCTGGCTGGGTTAGTCAAGTAGGCGGGCGCCATTCCGCTTTTACCAGGGGCGAGGAGGCGGCCGAGGGAAAACATGTGGACTTTTCGCAGGCAGTTGCGATGCCTCGGCACTCCTTGCCTCTCCTTTCTGCTCTGCGCTGCACACGCAGAAGCAAAGGCGCAGCCCAAGGCATCGGAACTTTTGCAAGCGGCTTCACCAGGGGCGCAGCTCAAGCCGGACCTTGCCGATGAGTACCAGAAGCTGTGGTCGGAGGTCCTCAAGAATGCCCGCGTGCAAACCGGTCCGAGGCTGAAGAATCCGGCGATCGCCAAGGATGGACTGGCGCCGGGCATTGTCCGTGCGCTGCAGGAACAGCGGAAGTATCTCGAAGGGCACCAAGCGCGTGCTTCTCGCGGAAGTGCGATCAATGCCTCCACCCGAGAGTTGGTCGGCGACTCCCGAAATCCCCGATCGCCCTTCCAGGATCCCAACCCGACTTGCCACGAGCCGATGATCAAATCGGTCAATGGAAAGACCAAGGGTGTAGTGTTCACACCCACGGCGGCCGACAACCGATACACCATCGAAGGTTGTTTCTTCGGAGATGTGCCGGGAAAAGTTCAACTGGAAGCGCGTTCCGGGACCCGCGGACCCAAGGCCATGCCCGCAATCCGCATGCAATTGCAGTCGCCTTCCCCCGGTGCCTGGTCCGACCACCAAATCCACGTCCAACTGGATGCACACCTTAGGGGGATCTCGGATTACCCCGTGACGCTGGTCATCTATCCGTCAAAAGGCCGGCGCATTGAGTTACGCGGCTGCCGTTTTGTCGCGGCACGCGGAAACTCGCAGCTGTTGAGCGTGATCCCTTCGGCTTGGGTTAGCCTGTACCCGAGCGGGGTGGGTTCGCGCTCCATTCGACAGTTGGAATATGTCTCTCCGACCGAAGCGAGCGGCGCCATGCCCAAGGATGCAACCGCGGCGTCGGCATTTGTTGTTCGCTCCGACCCGGAACAGTTCGGGATTGGCCGAGACAGCTACGACTTCAGCCATCTAAATCCTGGATGGGTTGTGGAGAGCGTACAGCTGCAGACCTACCGTGTTTCCTGTCCCGAAGTCGCCGCCCCAGTGCAATCGTCAGGAGGCTGGGAGGCAGCGTGGACTCCGCTTGGGGTGAGCGTTGCGTTTCAGGAGACCGTGTGTCCCTCAACCGCCCGACCGTCTTTCGCTTTCAATCTGAGGATGTCGCAGTATGCGATCAGAGTGTGGGTAGTCGGTCCAGTCGGCACGCAACCACTCGCGCTCGTCCGATGAACCCCGGCGGCCCCCAGGTGCCGTTCCCACAAATCGTTGAAGGCCTACGCAGATGCTAAGTCGAACAGGCTATACGGTTGACTACGAATGAAGGAGATCTTTTGACTGTGGGCGAAACTGAGGCTGTCACGCAACTCGCAGCCATGACGTTTGTCAATCGTGTACTTCCTCTGACGCTTACGGTTGATCGCTCTTTCATATGTCGCGGCAGCAGCTCTGCTCCTTTGTCTGAAAATCCAAAGTCCGCTTGATGTTTCGCAACGTTTCGAATCAGTCTGAAGGATAGCTAGTCTGATAGATCTGCTCACCTTAACGGTTTGTTTGCATTTGGGTTTGTTCCCGGATGACGGGCTACTCTTACCTAAATCCGGTAAGGTAAGGTTTGCTGGCCATTTGGGACTTCGCGGACTTTTACACCCTTGATAGGTGACACAGCGGGAAATACCGTCCGGTCCTACTGAACTCTGGGCAAACTGCTCCTTATGGATTCGTGATCATGCCAGCCTTTGGCGACCTATTCTTTGCCTACAGGAGTTGGTTGCTGGGCTTCGACCAGCAGTTGCAACAGGTGGCTCATCTGGGATTCAGAAATCGTTGGAAGAGCTTTGAGCTCCGCAGCAGGCATAGCTGATGCATTATCAGGAAACTCCGCATGATTCAGATATACGACAACCAACCCGCGATCCGGAATCACAACAACGTACTTTGCAAGGGCGCCTTGTGCGCTAAAGCTCTTAGCCGGCAATCCAAACCCATTTACCCACCACAGGTATCCGTATCCCACGCCGTCGGCATCAGAATAAGAGCGAGTGCTCTCCGCCACCCAGCTTGATGGAATAATCTGAGTTTCGTTCCAAGTACCCCCACGCAACATCAGATACCCAAATCGAGCCAAATCGCGAGCGGTCATTCGGAAATGATAGGCGGGATGCCGCGATCTTTCATATTCTGGGGAATCCGGTCTGCTACGCAGGTAGTACATATCTTGCACCTGGAAGTCCTGCATCTGGGTTGGACCGGCAATCCTGTCACGGAACGCGTCGCCAATCTTCAGATGAAGTTCCTGCTCAAATATCGTGCCCAGGGCATTAAAGTCCCAATTGTTGTAGAACCAGAAGGTGCCGGGCGCATGCGATCCGCGCGAAGGCATGTGTTCCCTCATTGCAGGCGTTCCCGCCACATAGGAGTGGTAAATCCCCGAGCGGGCTTTAAGGAGCATTCTCACTGTGGCCTGCTTCTCTTCTCGAGTTAAGGGGGGATCGTCGTCTATTCCAAGTTGTCCGATGCTTTTATCCAAATCGAGCCCGCCCTTTCCCGCAGAGATTCCGTATAGGGCACTCAGGATACTTTTCCGCATCGAACTGATTTTGATTTTCATCGCTGAGTCGCCCCATTCGGCGACGACCTTGCCGTGATCAACGACAAAAAGGCTCGCAGGTGGAAGGGTGTCAAAGAATCTTCGGGCCTCGTCGAGTTTCGTTGTTGCCCAGCCCAATTGTTCGGGTGTGGCTTTGGCCCACGTCGCGCCGGGGAAGATCGTGACCCGGTTCTGATATGACGTCTGCGCTGCGGCCACCGCGCAGAACAGAATCACTGCGACCAGGAGTCGTTCTTGCATTTTCTTTGGGTTTCGCATCTGTAAGGGCTGAGACCTGAAATTATAGCTCCGGCAATGGTTCGGTGGGGATGCGCTGCCTTTGGCTAAATGCGATTGTGCCCGAGTCACGGGCAAGCCTGAAGTAATCCGTCCTGGACGAAGAAACGAAGACTGACGACCTGAAAATTTGCAGGTCAAGCGGTCAAGCGTCGGCGAAGTCACGCTGGCTGCGGATTCAATCTGTCAACCATGTGTTTGGTCTGACACTTACGGAGTAACCCCATACCTCGAACGCCGCACCCATCCATTCCATGACAAACGGATTTGCCGATGCCTTTGACCCGCTGACCAACTGATATAACCTTAACGTGCTCAACATCGATGCCGCCAT
>Ga0075029_100000793_pt1 | contig 18178 bp, 23 predicted proteins | sample LitLauG_LLR_2013_FD_71391 | JGI IMG/M metagenome (GOLD analysis project Ga0075029, IMG submission 71391) | Freshwater sediment microbial communities from North America - Little Laurel Run_MetaG_LLR_2013 | ecosystem: Environmental > Aquatic > Freshwater > Creek > Sediment | place: USA...
TCTGTAGAACCTCTTGTCTAGAAATGCAGAATCGTCTCAAGAAGTGATTGTCTGGTGCGTTGTGGCGATCTGCTTCATCGCCGCAGTCCGACTCGATCTCTGACGCGAAAGACAAACTTTAGCCCGGACCATATGTCGCTTATCGCGCAGACTTTCACGTCAACCAATCCATTTTGCAGTCCGATCGTCCTTACCCGATCTCCATCAAGATCCGAATCCACCCCCGACGCTTTTTTGGGCCAAGCAGCCCATAGGCTCCCAGAAGCATTGAGTTGCTCGGCGAACCACGGAAGTTTTTCTTGCAGTTCGGAGGATGTCTTGGCAAAGAGCAAAACCAGATCAAACGGCCCTTTCCGCGCTTTCAAACACTGGGAAATAGCGGACTGAAGCTCCATTTCAACGTCGTGGGGAATCCGTTCCATAGAAATCCTGGCGCCGGGCTTGAAGCCGAGCTTCTTGGCAAGTGGTGTCCCCGAATAACCAGCCATTGAAATGATAGATTTCTTTAGATAGTCACTCGACAAGCTTCCTTGTCGTTGTTTCATTTTCTCACGCCGCTATCTTCTCGCCAAATGCTGACAAACCGCCACGAAGCCGGCCGCCGCTTTAGGCAGAACCGATGAGATTGGCGGAGTTTGCCCGGTGGTTGGAGGATTGCGATCTGGCGCGGTTGCTCTCGCGGATTTGCTCCGTGGTGAACTCTCCTCCGCAAACGCTGCAGCGCCAGCCGGAAGATGCCGCATGCGCCATTCCGGGCACTAATTTCTGATCGGTGCGCCGGGCCCGCACCAGTTCGCTGCTGCACTCCGGACACTGACGTTGAATCATAGGCTCCTATGCAACAGAGAATTGACTTGGTCACTTTCGCGAGAGTCAGTTGCCAAGGTGGATCGTACGAATCTCCTCGGCGGTGAGCCGCGAAGGATCGCAATAGCCGAACCCCTTCAGGCAGGCTGCGTAATTACGTTTGTGCTCGGTGTCGGCCAGGGCCTTGGCTTCAACAGGAGTCAGTTTTTCGTAGTTACAAGTCTCCTCGCCGTCCTTACAAGCGGAGAGGTTGCGCTGGTGTTCCGAGTAGGCTGTCTGCTTCGCTTCCAGCGGAGTAAGTTTGGAGTGGTCGCACTCGTTCCAGCCGTTGTTGCAATTCTGCGCGTTGCGCTGGTGTTCGGCGGCGGTCGTGTCCTTGGTTTGCGCCAGAGTTAACTGGGCGTGATCGCACAGTCCAGCACCATTTTCACAGTCCGAGGCATTCAGTTGGCGCCTGGCGAGGTTCACTTGCCCGGTTTCCGCTGAAGTCAGCTTGGAACGGTCGCAAGCCCCCGTCCCATCTTTGCAGGCGGCGAGATTCTGCTGTTTCTCCGTTGCCGCCATTTCACGGGCTTCCGATGGCGTCAGTTTGGACTGGTCGCAGGAGCGCATCCCGTCGTTGCAATCGGTCACATTCCGGCGGTGATCCGCCACGGCCAAAGCGATGGTTTCCGGTTGAGAGAGTTTTGCGGGATCACAGGAATCGTATCCATTCCGGCAGTTCGCAACATTGCGTACGTGAGCAGCGAGGGTTGCGTCTGCCAACTCCGCTGCGCTCAACTTGGAGCGATCACAGGATTCCCGGCCAGCCTTGCAGGCGTCCAGATTCTCCGCAAGATCCGATGACTGGGTCAACGCCACGACCGGCAAGAGACAGAGAATAAGAATAAGGCAGGTTGCTTGCACCCAATAATATTTCCGGAGAATGGCTTTCATATTGTCCGCCTTGTTAACGATCCGTCCACCAGTGACGAGAGGCCGAGTTCCACGCGTTTGTGCAACTGGCCGGAACCCGCAGGGGGATCCGGCCAGCCACAAATCCGTATCGCTGGCGGCTTCTTGTCGCAACTACTTCGTGTCTTCTTTTGCTTCGGCGATCTTGGCCTGTTGGCCCGCCTCGGACACAGCCTTCAGGAATGCGTCGGCGCTTCGCGGAGTCGCCGCTTTTCCAGAGAGGATGTTGCGGAACATCATGTGCTTGCCGTAAATCGCATGCGTGGAGTCGTTGTCCTGCTCCACTACTGCACCTTCCAACGTCAAGCCGGCAAAAACGCCCTTGGTGCGCGAGTAAGTCAGCATTTCCGTGTTCATCTTCCAATCCGTTCCGGCGGACGCATGACGCCCGACTGGGCCGGCTGCGACTGAGCCTTCACCGGTAAGTTCGAACTTGCTGGAGAGCAGATGCTGCATGCCCTGGTCGTTCATGACCAGCATGACCAGGTCTACGTCCTCGATGCCAATCTGCAATCCCCAACTTCCACCGCCAACGGAAACGAATGCAGGTGCGCTCCAGCCTTCAGGCGTGCGGCAAGTGGCCACACCGCGTCCGTGCTTGCCACCAAAAACGAAGCCACCTTTGATCAGGTCCGGCACGACGAGGATGCACTTTGCGTTGCTCAGCACTTCTTCCGGGATGCCTTTGTCAGGCGTCGCCATGATCGCGTGCAGAACCGTTACCGACCGTTGCAGGCGGTCCACGGAATCTTCGCGTGCCGAACCCGCAAACGCGAACGTGCCGAACATACCCATGGCGCCCATCAACAACAGTGACATTGTTCTTTTCATGAAAGTTTTCCTTTAGGAGCTGTGGAACTAAGAGGAGAGAGCTTCAGATAACTGACTTAGTTCAGAGGACCTGAAAGAGAGAGAAGAAGTGCTCGTCTCTGCCATCATGATCGCTCACGCAGAGCGTAATAGCTGGTCTGAATTGCTCAGTTCTCGAAACCCTGGGATCGACTCTCGCCCATGGCTGATTGAGGAATCAGGGGCAATGTGAGCAATCCTGCACAGCATCCCGGGCCCAGCCCTGTCATCGTTCAGTTGTTGGCGATGGACTTTATCAGCGGAGAATCCCGCAGAGGTGAAATCGATGGAAGAGTACCGTCCTTCTCTCCGCCGGCGGCTGGCTTTCGTTCGGGAATTCCTCGGCACGTTGCTGGCCATATTTAAACCGCGGACCCAGGAGGTACGGTCACAAAGGATGTGCCCGTTTTGCGGGCTGATCACCCCACGTGCCAAGCGAACCTGCCTGGAGTGCGGAAAGTCGCTCAGCGCCGTTTCGGTTGAAAGGAAAGAAGCAAATCAAGGATAGATAGAGGAGACTTATATGCTTTGGACGATTGTCGCGGTACTCCTGATTCTGTGGCTTCTGGGCTTCAGCATGCACGTGGCCGGAGGTCTGATTCACCTGCTACTGGTCGTAGCCTTGGTGATGGTCGTCATCAATTTGATTAGCGGCCGCCGTGGTACGGCCTGAGGCTCGGGCAGAATGTGGGCGATTGACTCTGGCCAACAATCTCCCACATTCGGATCTTGTCATACGCTCAGAATTTGACATCCCCATCCAGGATGCTTCTCCACACGCTTGGGGAGAAAGGCGCGTTCTCGCCGGTTGCTGGAGGAGGGGGATTCGTGTGGCTACGGTGCAACAACCCTCCCCGAGAGCTGCCGGGTCGACGATGGTGTACCGGCGCTTGTGCCTGCCGCGTGGCTTCGAGGCTTTGGCCGGGCTTCGCACTCAAGACAAAGTGAATGGTAGCCCATAAGAAGTGGGCTCCGTCGGACTTGGTTACCAGCGCATCAACGGACTTGAGCGCTCCTTCCGGCAATTCCAGGTGATCCGCCAGCATGACGATCGGGAGCTGTGGTTTGACCTTCTTGATCTCAGCCGCAACGAATGCACCATCCAGCAGGCCAAGATGGTACTCGAGCACAATGGCATCCACAGGCCGCAACATCAAGAGGCGCAGGCCTTCCGAGCCGTTGGTTGCAGTGAGCAGTTCGTATCCGTTTTCTTGCAATAGACTCAATTGCGCCGGATCCCGGTGGATACAAAGCAGGGTACTGTTGGTTGCCATGCTAGTCAGGTATATACGCAGGTTTTCCGCAATTCTGCCCAAAATTGCTCATGTCGCACAGAAACGATTGTGCAGCTAGTACCTGTGGGCCCGCACCACAAACCGGTTCGGCGCCGCCCCGAGAAAGTAAAAGGGATAACAAGTCACGAGGGTGAGTTCGGATCGGGTTGACGGGGCCAAGACGGTGGTGTCGTTGGGTTCAACGACCTTCACCCAATCTACCTGGTACCGAAATAGCCCAGTTGCGGTCTGAAACTGAATCTCGTCTTGCCTGCGAATCTCTTTTAGCACACGAAAGAATGTGTCGCGGTGCCCGGCGATTGCGCTATTCCCGGCCGTTCCAGGAAGCGGAGTACCCTCGATATGTCCCGCACCCAGCCGCAACGTTCGTGAGCTAGTCCCTTGGAGCACGGCGATGGAAAGTCCAAGCCTGGGGATGTCCAAGCGTCCGAGAACGTCGCCGGTTTTGATCGCTGGGGAAGGCTGAATTGCGTGGGGCTCTTTCTCCCTCTGAATCTGGTTTTCCAGGGACCGTTTGGCGGACACCTGGTAAAGCCGGGCATCGAGCGTGGTGAAACCTACGTAACCGAGAGCGAGTATGCCGGTCATGAAAAGCACGAGCTGGCTCCAACGCAGGAGCCTTTCGATGCGGGTTGGGGGCCTCTCCTGTTCAGTCGTGAATTTCATGGGCGCTGATCTTTACCGCCCGGCGGAAATGCTGCCGGTGCGTAGTAACCGGTTCGAGTCCGCACCGACAAACGTCCATGGCCGAGCGCACTTGCTTTTACTTGTACGCCCCGGTACGTTCCGTCGCGCTTTCTGTTGGTGGGGACATAGGCGATGGTGTACTGGTTGCGAATATCGCGAGCGATGCGCTCGCAAATAGGTGTAATGTCCGTGAGTGATTCCGGCAGGAAGGCTTCGCCGCCCGTTTCCTTCGCAAGGCGCTTGAGCACTCCGGGGTTGCGATCGGGATCCTGGTCATCAAAGATGCCGATCGTGTAGATAATCGCGCCGGGCTGTCCCGCCAGGGCCATGATTTCTGCCAGTTTATGCTTGCTGGCGTTGTCGCCTCCATCGCTGACTACGATTAGCACTTTCTTGTCCCGATTCCCCTTCTTCAGATGTTCGAGAGCGGCGGCAATGGCGTCGTACAGCGCGGTCTCACCATCCGCCGCGACTCTGGACAAGGCAACCTGCAGCTGAGCCACCTGGTCTGTGAACCATATGTTGTCCGCAAGGCCGAACGAAACTCTTTCGTTGAAGTTGACCACGAACATCTGGTCCTGCGGGTTGCTGGAGCGGGCAAATGCCAACGCAGCGGCGATCACGTCGTTCCGCTTCGGCTTCATGCTTCCACTGTTATCGACCACCAGGCCTACCGTCACGGGAACATCTTCGTGGCTGAAATACTTGATCGGCTGAAGCACTCCATCCTCGTAAACTTGGAAGTCGTCCTGGTTGAGGCCGGAGACGAGAACGTTGTGGCGGTCCTGGGCGGTTGTATGCAAGACCACCAGATCTACATTGGCTCTGATTGTGTATTCGTCGCCCGGGCGGCTTGGCGCAGGTGAGGGCTCTTGCGACCGAGCCCAATTCGATAGGGCAATCACAAGGAGAAAAGCGGCCAGGCACGTGGAGAAATGTGCCGTGAGCTGCAGCCTCAGTTCACTTTGCCGGGGCGGCGCGGATAAGTAGCGCACAGGCATCCCTGTTTCTCTCATCTGGAGTCGTTCACGGAGCAACCGGACGAGCGCAGTCCTTGCGCCGTCCGGCATCCGGTTTAATTCAACTGGATGGACCTTCCCAGGGCTGGTCTTCCCCAGCTAATCCATCTTTTGCTTGGCTCAAACGGCGCGCTTCGAAAAAGCGGACACAGCAAAGCCGGCGCCAATCATCAGCAGGCCAATCAGTCCGATCAAGGGCAGTGGGCTGGCTGTCTGCGGAAGCGGGGCGGCGGCAGCTACAGTGGTTGGCTCAGCGGCAGGCGCAGGTGTCGGTTCAGCGGCAGCAACTGGAGGTGCTTCCACGACCTTAGCCATTTCGATTGGCTCTCCTGTAGGAGCAACGGCCTCGACCGGCGCTGTCTTCAGAGCTTCGACGGGTGCCGTATCCAGTTCGAGAGAGGTTGCAAGCACCGGCTCATTCGTTTCCTTCGCCAATTCGATGGCTCTCGATTTTGCGTATACAAATTCCTCGCCCCACTCACGTCCGGGGTAGAACCATGCTCTCAGAGCCTCAGGCTCTCCGGCGGGCCGCTCGCGGAACGTGATTACCGTTTTGTCTGTCGGTTTCAGCCGGTAATTCGGAATCGCGAGGACTACCGTCAGGACCTTCGTTTCGTCTTGATTGGAAATCTGGACGATGTGGCGGTCGGATTGTGAATCCAGAATCTTGAAGACATACGTGCCGGCCGGCAAGCTATGCTGGCCCACGCCCGGAACTTCGACTGGACCGCTGAAGGTGATAACAGTCTTGCGGTTCCAGTCATCCGCCGTTGCGCTTGGCACGGCCAGTACGCAGAGCACGGCCAGGCACAGTACGATTCCTATTCCTTGAAGCAGTTTCATGATTTCTCCTGTTTTTCTCCGACAAACTTGCCCGTTGATGGTTGTGCAACAAGAGCTCTTTATGCTGTCGGCATCACAAGAGATCTCCAGCCGGAGAGTCCGGCCTTTTGTTGAGAAGCGTGAAAAGTAATTCGATAGCCAGTATCGGGCAGTTGCATTTCGATTACTGGTCAATATTGACCGCGCTGTATTCTTGGGGCTTCGCGGGAGTTTTGAGATTGCCTGCACGCGACCCGAGCAATTGTGATCAGACATCTAAGGCTTGAGGCCATAACATCGTGTCCACAGCTCTTCAATGGAAGGGAATCCCAATGAGAAAACAATATCTTCACCTCTCCGCCTACCCTTGTGACGAGTGCGCCGGCCCCGTCATCTCTGGCTCGCTGGCGGTTCGCGAGAATGAAATATCGAAAGAAACCGATATCCGACAGGTGGGAGCGATTTGCCTGTCGTGCGGCCATCGGCAAACTACAGCGACCGCGCCCGCACGCATCCGTCATTTGCTGCCCATGGACTGGGCGCCTGCGCATGCCATCGAGGCTTCACACCTGACCATCGCGTTCGTAGAAGCCCTCAATCGTGCCGAACTGCACTAATTGAGATCAGAGTTCGAAGGGCGCTTAGTTTTTCGAGAACGGGCCACGGGTGCCGGCGATGCTTAGCGCGATGCCGCCAGCAATCAGCACCACACTTATCATGGGCGACACGCGCTCACTGTGACTGGTCTGCACCCCGATGCTCGTGTCCCCGATTTTGATGCCTTGCGTCTCCCTGTGCGGAACCGGCACGGCCAGGGATACAATGCCGAGCACAACCAGGAGCAAGCCTGCGAATAGAAGTATCTTCATAGTAAGGTCCTCCGCGTCGCGTTCCACCCAAAGCTGAGGGATTCGTCCCCAGTCGTGTTCAGTCTTTCATTCTCTACACTCGGGCCGAAAAAAATGTTCAAAACTGCTCAGAGCGCGGAAGCGTTTCTTGGATCGGCCCGAAGAACTGAGACGAAGATACATTCCCGAACTGAGCTTTCTTGCTCAGATTTGACCTTTAGTAAGTGCGACCATGGAGTAGAACCATTTGCGGACGAGACAGAGTTTTCAGTACGCCTTGTCCGTAGATCGTCCCTCTCCATCCGCGCAGCCCGTAGCAGCACAGCATCACCGGACACGCGAAGGATCATCGGGCAAAAGGAATCACAATGAGTATCACTCGTTCCATTCGTTCCCCGCTGTTTGCACTCGTCCTGCTCGCCATGTCGGCCGCAGCGTACGCGCAAATCAGCGTCTCTGTCTCATTTGCCCCGCCGGAATTGCCGGTCTATGAGCAGCCGCTGCTCCCCGGTGAGGGCTACATCTGGACACCCGGGTATTGGGCCTACGCCGGCGACGACGACGGGTATTACTGGGTGCCAGGCACGTGGGTCATGGCTCCGGAACCTGGCCTGCTCTGGACTCCGGCCTATTGGGGTTGGGGCGGCAACGGATACGTCTTCTACAACGGTTATTGGGGCCAGCAGGTAGGCTTCTACGGTGGTGTCATTTACGGATATGGATACTACGGTGACGGCTATCAAGGTGGACGTTGGCAGAACGGACAGTTCTATTACAACCGTTCAGTAAACAACGTGAACGTCACCAATATTCACAACGTCTACAACACGACCATCGTCAACAGCACCACGATCAACCGCGTCAGCTACAACGGTGGCAACGGTGGAATCAGCGCGCGTCCCACGCCGCAGCAAGAAGCCGTGGCACACGAGAAGCACATTCCGCCGGTGGCCGCTCAAACGCAACATGAGCAAGCTGCCCGCACGAACCCAGAGCAGCGAGCTTCCGTGAACCATGGCACGCCAGCAGTTGCCGCGACCCCGAAGCCTGGGGCATTCAGCGACAGCGCCGTTGCACACGCGAAACCAACGGGCGCGCCGTATAACGCTCCGGTTCGTGCGGCGGTTCAGCCCCCAGCCAACCTGCCGGCCGCGCGTCCAGAGAACAATGCTGCTCGTTCGGATCGTCCTGCGGCGAATAACAAGCCGGAACCGAACAAGCCGGAACCGAATCGACCGCCCACGGCCCAGCCGGAAGTGAATCGTGCGCCGGCAGCCCAGCCGAACACTCGGCCCGAGCCCAACCGGAATGAGCCAACGCAACGGCCACTGAGTCCTCCGCAGAGCCAGCCTTCGCAACCCGAACGCGCGGCTCCGCAGCCGGAAGCGAGACCTGCAGCGCAACAACAGCAGCGCCCGCAGCCCGCGCCCAACAAGCCGGCAGAGAAGAAGCCTCAGGAAGAAAAGCCGAAGCAGAACGAGAAACCGCAGTAACGGAAGCTTTTGAGATTTTGGTTTATTCTGGGCACCCTCAGATCGTCGAGGGTGCCATTTTTTTGCAGCGAGCTCTAGTCGTGGAGAACGACGTTGAGCAGCGAGCTGTGGACCTGCAGCGCGCCCTCCGTGCCGCCGGCGTAATCGATGAAGCCCAGCTTCCTGAACCGGTTCATGAAGAAGCTGACACGCGAACGAGTGGTCCCAACCATCTCGGCTAACGTCTCTTGACTGATCTTGGGGACAACTGTCTCCGGAATGCCTTCTTTGCCAAAATGAGCGAGCAAGAGCAACACCCGGGCCAGGCGTTTTTCGCTGGAGTTGAACAGTTGGTCAACCAGATCCTCTTCGTAGCGGATATTCCGCGCCAGCAAATAGGCCACGAACATTTCGGAGAGCGCGGGCTCGCGGTGAAGTGCTTCGATCATGGTTTTCTTTTCGACTCGGAGAATCTCGCAATCCGTCATGGCAGCCGCTGAGCCCATACGCAGAAGCTGGCCTGCCAATGAACCTTCCCCGAAGAAGTTGCCCTCGCTCACGATGGCGATCGTGGCTTCCTTGCCGATCTTGGATACAACAGTGAGCCTCACCTTGCCTTTTTGCACATAGAAAACAGCGTCCGCCTCGTCCCCCTGCGCAAAGATCGTTTGCTTTTTCGGAATCGACAGGATCTTCCTGCCATAGCCGATGGTCGCGACGAACACATCGGGGTCGAATCCACCGTTCTTCTTGGCTGCTGCCGAGGGAGTCATTCCTCATTAGTATAGTCCGCAAAATGCGGTAAATTGCACACGTTCGGAACCCCATAAATAGTTTCCGAAGTGAGCAATTTCGCACAGCATTGTCGGGAGGAATGAACGAGCCTGGTGTGTTTGCGGTTTCTGCTCAGGCTGCGGGAAGTCGTGATCGTGGGGGGCTACATTCCCTGGCGCTGCGTCGCTCGCGATTCCAGCAAGTGATCACTTTTGAACATCCTTCTTCCGCCAACCCATCCACTATAGATATGGCAAACGAACAGAGACACCGCAGTGATTCGCTGCCGTCACGGCCCTTCCCCCCAGGTCCCGTGATTCCTCGGAGAAATTGACTCGAATGATCAAGAACGCGTTCTTCCTCACTCTTCTGGTTCTGGCTCTTCCGCTGGCGGCTTTTGCGGGCAGCAGCGTGGACTTCACCAACAGCGGCGGCACTCTCTCAGGCACGAACACCGGCCTGACCCTGACCGGATCGACGCTCATCGCTGTGAATGGCCTTGGCGGAGGGCTGATCACTGGAAACAATCTTGGAACCGTTACCTTTAGCACGGGCGCGCTCACCAGCGGCAGTTTGCAGATGGGTGGGACGTTCGCCGCGGGCGGCACCTTTAACATCACAGGCAACGGCACCGGCGGTATTCCGACCGGCGCCATCTTCAACGGTTCTTTCACCGGACCGGTGACCTGGACTCTGATCACTCTCGCCAACGGTACCCACAACTACACCCTGACCGGTTCTCTGACCGGAACCTGGTACAACGGCTCCACGATCAGCGGCGCCACTGTCCAGTTGACCATCAACACTGGCAAGGGCTTCTTCAACGGCACGACCACCATCTCCAGCGGTGATACCAACTTCACAACTGTTCCAGAGCCCGGGACGCTTGGCCTTCTGGGCGCAGGCTTGGTCGGCGTGGGCGGCTTTGCCAGACGCAAGCTGCGGTCGGTGCGAGGCTAGGACTTCGCTGCAATTGGTATTGATCCAAGGCCCTAGCGGCGAACACTGCGGGGGCCTTGCGGAGGAGCCATGCCACCAACCGTTCAAGTCGGATCGATTCTGATGAAGGAATGGCCCGAGATGAAGCAACTTCTTGGGCTGGAGAGCGAACCCTGCTCCGGGGAATGGAGCCTGCTCAAGGTCATCGATGGTTTCGCCCTGGATCGCAAGATTCATGCTGCCGGATGGAATTTCTTTTTCATGGCTACGCAAGTCAGGGCGAGTTTTTTTGGTTTTATCGGGGAAGAGAAGATGCACAGCGCGTTGAAGCGGATACTGGCGAAGGTGAAGCTGCAGCACTTCAATGGTCTTGAGGTCACTGAAATCGTTGCCCGGCGTTTCCTCGGAGTGCCCTACGTGACCGTTTCCGCGCATTCCCGGCATATGCAACAAAGCTGCAATCTGGACAGCCACGAAGCGCGGCGGACGTCTCAGAACGATGCCGCGTGGGCAAAAGGCTGAGGGCGACTAGAGAATGCGGGGGGATTTATGACATCGGATGCGAAACAAAGTCTCGATCGAACCCTTGAGTCGGCCGTGATTGTGTTCTGGGCCGATCTGATGCATGACGCCCCGGCCGGATTGATTCATATTGAGTACGGCTTTGCGCCAGCTGGCGCACTGGACTACCTCAAGGTTTGGTCATCCGTATCCCGAGGCCACTGGCTCCTGGCTTGTGAGTACTGGATGTCAGAGTCCACGTTCCACGGAGCTGGGGTCCGTTTCGATAATGGATACGAATCGGAAGGCCTGTCGAACATTCTGGAACGCGTGATGCAACACCAGACTTCCTTCGAGCTTCCCGAGAATACGGGCCGGCAGGGACTGCTGCAGATTCCAACGCCCACGGAAGAAGAGATCGCAGCGGCCACGGCCTTGGTGAACGAATGCGTCAACCGGCTCGGATCGCCGCTCGCCGAGCCAGTTCTGGCCTGAAGTTTTCCAGCTTACCAATTTATTCCGGCTGGTCCGAGGCCGCCAAGCGCCGGTCCCGGTGCGGTTCCGTGCGGGGCAGGCCAGTGCTCAACTCGCATTTTTCTCCGGGTTTTGCTCCGCACGTGGGGCAACGAACCGCCAGCGCCTGTTTCGGTTTGGCTTTCATGGCTACACCATGCAGCCGCGCGGGCCCAAAGAATGGTCAATTTTGACCATCGCACAATCTTCGCAAGGCGCACCATCGGTTTAGAAAGGCTGCACTCTGGAGCTCGGAGTTGTGGGCAAGGTACTCCCACGATGGCCGCGTTCTCTCCCGTGATCCTTTCGCAGGAGCAATGCGATGTTTAGCCAATTGGCCAAGAACGCAAACAAATCCCCTGACCCGCCGCTGATTCACCCAGACGCGCCGACGGAACCGGAGCGCGCCAAACAGCCACCACTGCTTGAGCCTCCGTATCGCCCTTATGCCGAGAACCCTGCGCTGCAGGAGCCTCCCTACGAGCCTTACAAAGGCATGTAGCGTGCGAGAAGGGCCGCAAAGCAGGCGTCGAATGCGGGCAGGATGATGACTGCTCTTCAATCCAATCCAATCCAATCTCAGCAATTCGAGACTGGTCAATTTTGACCAGTCCGCAAACACACAGTCGTTGAATACTGAGAGCAGAAGACTCCACCGGTGGACGCAGCACCAGTTCAAGAGCCGAGCGCGCCCAGACCAAGAATCCGGGGCTCGAAGCGCCGGCGATTGCTTTCGCAGGATCGGGAGATCCCCTTCGTTGTCGTTTCCAACCAGGTTTGAAGGTGGACAATGTCGTTACCAAACACCTTAGTACCGGAAGCTCTCCTGCAAGTTGTAGGCCCGCGCCCCCTGATTCGGGAGGTGGCGGTACCGCCTCGGGTCCGATCACAGTCGAAGCCATCTCTGCCCAGTCGGATCGCGGTGATTGGAAACTACCTTCCCCGGCATTGTGGAATCGCTACCTTCACCACCGACCTGTGCAGCGCAATCTCCGCGGAATACGGCACGGCTCGACTGCTGGCGCTTCCGGTGAACGACACGGAAGAAGGGTACGACTACCCTTCACGCGTGCGCTGGTCGCTCGCCCAGGACAACGTGAAGTCGTATGAAGAAGCGGCTGAATTCCTGAACTTCAACAACATCGACATGGTGTGCTTGCAGCACGAGTATGGAATCTTCGGCGGTCCGGCCGGAAGCCACATTTTGCATCTGCTGCGTGGCCTGAAGATGCCAGTGGTGACAACCCTGCACACGGTTTTGCGCGAGCCCAACCCGGACCAAATGCTGGTCATGGAGGAAATCGCAGAGATCTCTGATCGGCTCGTTGTCATGAGCCAGTTGTCGTCCCAGTTCCTGCAGGAAATCTTCAAGGTTCCAGGCAATAAGATCGACATGGTGCCGCATGGAGTTCCCGACCTGCCATTTCTGGATCCAAATTTCTACAAGGACCGCTTTGGCGTGGAAGGAAAGGCAGTTCTCCTCACATTCGGACTGCTCTCCCCGAATAAGGGAATCGAAAACGTAATTCTGGCGTTGCCGCAGATTTTGTCCAAACACAAGAATGTGGTTTACATCGTCGCAGGCGCGACCCATCCTCACATCCTGCGCCGCGAGGGCGACAAGTATCGAGCCAGCTTGCAGGCTTTGGCGAAGGAAATGGGAGTGGAATCGCAAGTGATCTTCCACAACCGCTTCGTCAGTCCCGAGGAAATGGTTGAGTTCATCGGCGCCGCCGATATTTACGTCACTCCCTATCGCCATGAAGCGCAGGTAGTCTCCGGAACGCTCGCCTACGCGTTAGGCGCGGGGAAGGCGATCATTTCCACGCCATATTGGCATGCGATCGAGTTATTGGACGACCACAGGGGAGCGCTGGTCCCATTCCAGAATCCCGATGCGATTGCAAATAAGACAATCGAACTGCTGGACACTCCTGCGATCCGCCACGCCATGCGCAAGCGCGCTTACCTGTTCGCGCGAGAGATGGTGTGGAAGCGAGTGGCACAAGGCTACATGGAAAGTTTTGCCCGGGTTCGCAGTGACCGCATGGAGAGTCCTAAAGTGCAGTTTTCGGCACGAGTCACGCCCAAGTCGTTGGATCAGTTGCCAGAGTTGAAGCTGAATCACTTCCATCGTCTTACCGACGACACCGGAATGTTGCAGCACTCGATCTTCACGATCCCGAACCGCCGAGAGGGATACACCACCGACGACAATGCGCGCGCTCTGATTTTTGCTGTGCTGCTGGGGCAACTGGAAAAGCATCAGCGTGGGAAGGTCAAGCCATCGACGCAAACGTCAGCTCTCTGCTATTCGGCATTTCTGGAACATGCGTTCAACGCAGCGAAGGGTCGATTCAAAAATTTCCTTCGCTACGATCGCCGGTGGAACGAACCTGTCGGCTCCGAAGATTCCCATGGACGGGCATTGTGGGCTCTGGGAACGCTTCTTGGCCGATCGCAAGATCAGGGATTGAGAGGCGCGGCGGGACGCTTGTTCGAGTTTTCTCTCCCGGCGGTGGTTGAATTCAGCAGTCCGCGGGCCTGGGCGTACACCCTGCTCGGAATTCAGGAATACCTCGACTCGTATCCGGGAGATCGTGACGCGCAGAAAGTTAGGTCCGTCCTCGGGCGGCGCTTGCTCGAGATGTATGAGTCGATCCGGCGGCCGGATTGGAAATGGTTTGAGAACGTTGTCGCCTATGGAAATGCGAGATTGCCTCAAGCCCTGCTGCTGGTAGGCTCAGCTTGCTCCGATGACCGCATGATTTCTGCCGGCCTTGAATCCCTGGATTGGCTGTCACAAACCCAGCGCTGCGAAACCAACGGCCACTTTGTTCCCATAGGTTCCCAGGGTTTTTATCGCCAAGGCGGCGAGAAGGCCCGCTTCGATCAGCAACCGCTCGAAGCCGCCGGCGCGGTTTCTGCTGGCTTGCAAGCGTACCGCGTTACGGGCGACAGCCGCTGGCGCGGCCAAGCCTGGTCGGCCTTCAACTGGTTCCTCGGCGACAACGATTTACAACTGCCGCTCTATGACTCCGTCACCGGCGGTTGCCGGGACGGCCTGCATCCCGACCGCGCCAATGAGAACCAGGGAGCGGAATCAACGCTATCGTTCCTGATGGCACTCCTTGAAATGCGCTCACTGCAAGAGCCCGAACCAAAGGACATTCCTTCATGACCGTACCCGCAGAAAAACAAGTGAGCCTGTTGAGCACTCGCTTCGAGCCGCTGCTTCTTCGCCATTCCTCGAACCCGATCCTGACCAGTAAGGATTGGCCCTATCCGATTAATAGCGTCTTCAACGCGGGCGCAACGCTGCTGGCGGACGGCACGACCTTGCTGCTTTGCCGCGTGGAAGATCGCCGCGGCTTGTCGCATCTGTGCGCCGCACGCTCTCGCAACGGCGTCGATGGATGGCAAATCGACAGCGAGCCCACGCTGATGCCCGACCCCAAGAACTATCCCGAAGAAATCTGGGGCATTGAAGATCCACGCATCACGTTCGTCCCCGAACTGCAGCAATACGTTGTCACCTACACCTCGTATTCGCGCGGCGGCCCAGGGGTGTCACTGGCCCTGACCAAAGACTTTCGCAGCTTCGAACGATACGGCGTGATTATGTCGCCGGACGACAAAGACTCCGCGCTCCTGCCTCGGAGAATCGACGGATGCTGGGCGCTGATTCATCGTCCCATGACGAAGCTCGGGTCGCACATGTGGATTTCTTATTCTCCCGACTTACGCTATTGGGGCAGGCACCGGCTCATGCTGGAAGCGCGCCGTGGCGCCTGGTGGGATGCCAACAAAATCGGGTTATCGCCGCCACCCATCGAGACTTCCAGAGGATGGCTCGTGTTCTACCACGGGGTACGACACACGCCCTCGGGCTGTCTTTACCGCCTGGGCCTGGCCCTGTTCGCTCTCGACAATCCCGAAAAGTGCCTACTGCGGGGCGATTCATGGATCTTTGGACCGGAGGCATTGTACGAGCGCCACGGCGACGTGGACGATGTTGTCTTCCCGTGCGGATACACCATGGACGCTGACGGCGACACACTCAACATTTATTACGGAGCCGCGGACTGCGCGATTGCCCTGGCTCGGGCCAGCGTTCACTCTCTGCTCGAATGGCTGGATGCCAACGGAAGTTGCGAACGCCGCCAGGTGCAGGATTTATGAAACCTCTTTCGGGCATCTTTCAGTTTCTCTTTGGCTGCAGGCATCATCACCTCAGCCGTGTGTTTACGATTAAGAACCGCACCTACAAAGTCTGCTTCGACTGTGGGCGGGAATTCGACATGCCCTCCGCGCACGCGCCCAAACGGCTCGACACTGCTTCGACTCCCAGCCTAGGTTCGAGCGCTCACCATGCGCGCTGAGGGTTCCGCATTTTAGAGGCGCCGGCATCTCGGCCTTGATTCTTTGCATGTGAGCTATCTTGCTCAGACGCATGAGTTCCTGACCTGTCATTCTTGCTCTACTGACTGCGGGTACGAGCCCCGACCTCTGATTCGCTGCTCTCATTCATAAGCTGGAGTCGAGGCCAATCAGTTTTATCCGTGCAATGCCGCCAAACCGTGCGGCGAAACACGATTCGACCCTAAGAGTTCCCGAAAATCTGGGCCGGACCTCCCGGCATGTGAGGAGCGTCAGCCCGCCAAACTTAGCTCGCGAAAGAGAAAGGTCAAAGATCATGCCTTTACTTCAAATCCTGGAAGTTCTCATCGTGGTGGGTGTCCTGCTGTGGCTGGTGAACCGATTCATCCCCATGCAGGGCTCTATCAAGTCAATTCTCAACGGCGTTGTCGTTATAGCCGTGGTGTTGTGGCTGCTGAACGTGTTCGGGCTGTTTCACTCGCTGTCCCGGATGCGCGTCGGAACTTTGCTGATCCGGTAGGGCAGATCAGCCGTAAGGTTGAGCGCGCCACACAAAATCTATCCGCCAAGTGCGGGCAGGCAATCTGCCTCAAGGAGTCCATCTTGAAATCGAAGCTGTTGTTAGCAGTAGGAATGACCCTCAGTTTGAGCGCGTTTGCGCAAACCAATTCTCAAAACCAAACCGTCGAGCCGATGAGTACGACGCCCACGTTCCGGGTAGTCGTGATCAGCCGCAGCGTGCAGGCCGTCAACTATCAGCATCGCAGCGGAAGCTCGAAGCTGGATTTCGCAGGCACGGATCTGATGCCCTCCGCGAATGGCGTGGCTGAAGTAAACAGCAAGCGTGGGTCCATCGCCATCGAAGCCGAATTCGGCAATCTGCAGAAACCGACGACGTTCGGCAATGAGTACCTGACCTATGTCCTGTGGGCGATTTCGCCCGAAGGCCGCGCCGTGAACCTGGGCGAAGTATTAGTTGGCGACAACCATCGCAGCAAACTGAACGTGACCACCGACCTTCAGGCATTCGCTCTGATTGTGACCGCGGAGCCTTACTATGCGGTTCGCCAGCCCAGCAACGTGGTGATTCTCGAGAATGTGGTTCGCGAGGAAACCAAGGGAACGACTGAGGCCGTGAACGCAAAGTACGAATTGATGGAACGCGGTGGCTACATCCCCACCGGCTATAAGTTCGATCCGGTGATCCTGAATGCCAAGCTGCCACTGGAATTCTTCGAGGCGCGCAACGCCTTGCGCATCGCCCAATCCGAGGGAGCCGAGCAGTACGCCCCCGACAGCTATCAGCATGCTGTTCAGCTGATGAATAACGCGGACAGCGAAGCCACCAGCAAACACATCAACAGAAAGCCGCTGATCGCGACCTCCCGTGAGGCAGTGCAGACTGCGGAAGATGCGCGCGCCATCGCGGTCAAGAAAATGGACGACGTTCGTCTAGCCAATGAACGCCAGGATTCAGCGGATGCACAGGCGAGAACGCAAGGACAAGCGGATGATGCGACCCGGCGCAAGGAGCAAGCCGAGTCCGATACAGCAAGAGCTCTAGCTGCCAAAGCTCAGGCGGAATCTGACACCATGAATGCCCAAGCTGCCAAGGCTCAGGCTGAAGCTGATTCGGCTAAGGCCCGGAATGACACGGCGGATGCGCAGGCGGCGACCGCGAAAGCTCAATCAGACATGGCGAACAGCCAGGCTTCCTCCGCAACTGCACTCGCCGCTGCACAGGCAGATGCCGACCAATCTCGCCTGGCAGCACAGCAGGCGAACTTGAGCGCGCAACAGGCGGAGACCGATAAGGCAGCGATGCGCGCGAAGTTGTCGGAGCAACTGAATTCTATTCTTCAGACTCGCGACAGCGCGCGCGGCCTCATCGTCAGCATGTCCGACGTTTTGTTTGACACCGGAAAGTATTCGTTGAAGCCGGGAGCGCGCGAGAAGCTGGCCAAGGTCGCTGGCATTCTGCTCTCCTACCCCGGCCTGAACATCGAAGTCGGCGGCTACACGGATAACGTCGGCGGCGATGCCATGAACCAAACGCTGTCGGAGAATCGTGCCGGATCTGTGCGCGACTATCTTGTACAGCAAGGCGTCTCGACGAATTCGATTTCGGCCCGAGGTTTCGGCAATACGCTGCCGGTTACTTCCAACGACACCTCCTCCGGACGTCAGCAGAACCGGAGAGTCGAGCTTCTTGTTTCCGGCGAAGCCATCGGCAGCCCGGTGAACGCAACCACAGGCAGCTTGCAGTAAGGCAACAGTAGATGGCGATTCGACATTGGAGGCAACACCTTATGAAACTC
>Ga0075029_100000794_pt1 | contig 18176 bp, 16 predicted proteins | sample LitLauG_LLR_2013_FD_71391 | JGI IMG/M metagenome (GOLD analysis project Ga0075029, IMG submission 71391) | Freshwater sediment microbial communities from North America - Little Laurel Run_MetaG_LLR_2013 | ecosystem: Environmental > Aquatic > Freshwater > Creek > Sediment | place: USA...
GGCCCTGGAACGGGCGTGCGGCTGGCGAGGTTGCGGTGAAAAAGTTAATGCGAGATCGGCCGGGAGCCAGCCCGAGTGGATGAACCCCCAAACGGGCACCTCGAGGCGGACCCTGCCTAATAATCCACCTCCAGTTCCTCGATTTCCGATGGCTCGGCCCTGGCGGCTTCGATCCATTCCTGCATCTGCGGCAATGCCATGATCATGCCGGCGTAGTCCTTCAGCCGTGGCTCCAGCTTGACTTCATAGGTCGCAAACCGGGTTACGACCGGCGCATACATCGCATCCGCCATCGTGCGATCGCCGAACAGGAAGGGACCGCCGGACTTGGCCAGGCACTCGCGCCAAATGGTGCAGACCCGGTCGATATCGGCCTGGGCGCGCGACCAGATCTTGAAGTTGGGGAAATGCCCCTTGAGGTTGACCGGCAGTGACGCGCGCAGCGTCGTGAAACCGGAATGGATTTCGCCGCAGATCGAGCGGCAATGCGCCCGCTGCACGCGATCTCTGGGCAAGAGGCCTGCATCGGGCTTCACCTCATTGAGGTATTCGGCTATCGCCAGCGTGTCCCAAACGGTGGCGCCGTCGTGCCGCAGGCAAGGCACCAGGATGGTCGGCGACAACAACAGGATTTCTGCCCGCGCCGACGGATCGTCCGGGGCGGTCACGATCTCGTCGAATTCGAGCCCGGAGAATTTGGTCAACAGCCAGCCGCGCAGCGACCATGAGGAGTAGTTCTTGCTGCTGATGGTCAGTGTCGCTCTCGCCATGGGCTTTCCCTCGATGCGTGCTGGCTGTGCGGGCCTGCCCAATATCTGGGCTCGTTCAACCTGCACCGGCCGTTCCGCGCTGCCTTTTCGACCGTTTCGCAGCAAGGGACGTGCCAGTTTCTTGGGCGGTTTGTCTCCAGTCTGGCTTCAATATTGCATGGCATTGCGGGCGGGGGCGATCCGAATGATGTCGATGCTGTATCAGGCGTATCAGAACCACATGGACCTTACGGCGCCATGGCGGAGCGGGGCGGCGCACGCGTTGAAATACCTCAACCTCGTGCCGCAAGGCGTATCCGACAGGCTGTTCAGGCGCCTTGCCGCGGCGCTGGAACTGATTTCGCGGACCTCATTGACCTATGCGCGCCCCGCTTACGGCATCGACAAGGTGCTGGTCGGCAATCAGGAAATGCAGGTGAGGGAGGAAGTCGCTCTCGCCACGCCGTTCGGCTCGCTGCTTCATTTCAGGAAGCAGAATTCACCGGAACAGCCGCGGCTGTTGCTGGTGGCGCCGATGTCCGGTCACTTCGCGACCCTTTTGCGCGGCACCGTGCAGACCCTGCTGCAGGATCACGACGTTTACATCACCGATTGGCACAATCCCCGCGACATCCCGCTTTGCCACGGCAGGTTCGGCCTCGACGACTACACCGAACATCTGATCACCTTTCTCGAAGAGCTGGGACCGCGTGCGCACATGGTCGCGATCTGTCAGCCGTCGGTATCCGCGCTCGTCGCCGCTGCGATCATGTCGGAAGACGATCATCCAGCGCGCCCGGCGACACTTACATTGATGGCCGGCCCGATCGACACGCGGGTCCAGCCGACCAGGGTCAACCAATTCGCCAAAAGCAAGCCGCTCAAATGGTTTGAGGACAACCTGATCAATTATGTGCCGATCCAGTGCAAGGGCGCGTTCCGCCCGGTCTATCCCGGCTTCGTGCAACTGGCCGCATTCGTTGCGATGAATCTCGAGCGGCACATCAAGCAGCACATGGATCTTGCAAATCATCTTGTGAAGGGCGAGACGGAGAAGGCCGACATCATCAAGACATTCTACGACGAATATTTCGCCGTCATGGACTTGCCGGCGGAATTCTACATCGAAACCGTCCGCGACGTGTTTCAGCAGCATCTTCTGCCGCTGGGCAAGATGACCTATCGCGGCCGGCCGGTTAATCCCGCCGCGATCAGGCGCATGGGCCTGATGACGGTGGAAGGCGAAAAGGACGATATCTGCTCGATCGGGCAGACGCTGGCCGCGCAGGATCTATGCAGCGGCGTGCGCGCCTATCGCAGGATGCACCACATGCAGGCAGGCGTCGGGCATTATGGCGTGTTCAGCGGCAAGCGCTGGAACAACGAGATCTACCCGATCCTGAGGGATTTCGTGCACGTCAATTCGTGAGCGGGGAAACTCCGCTCCGTCCGCGTCATTGCCAGGAGCAAAGCGACGAGGCAATCCAGTCCTTTTGAGCGAGATGGATTGCTTCGCTGCGCTCGCAATGACGATTAAATCTTCATTCTTTACATTTGACGCAGAAGGCGGGCCCCGCAATAGTGCGCGGCAAAACGAGCGCCATCCCGGGAGGAATTTTCATGAGATCGAAATTCACAAATTTCCGCACGCTTGCGCTCGGTATCGCCGCCGCGTTTTGGCTTGCGAGCAGTGCCAGCGCCGCCGAAGTGCATGTGATGATCTCGGGCGGATTGACGGCGGCCTTCAACGCGCTGGTGCCGGAGTTTGAGCGCACGAGCGGCCACAAGGTCGTCACCGCCTACGGGCCTTCGATGGGCACCACGACCAACGCGATCCCCATGCGGCTGGAACGCGGCGAGCCGGCTGACGTACTGATCATGGTGGGCTATGCGCTCGGCGACCTCATCAAGCAAGGCAAGGTACTTGCCGACAGCCGCGTCGATCTCGTGAATTCGAAAATCGGCGTCGCGGTGAAAGCCGGCGCGGCGAAGCCGGATATCAGTACGGCGGATGCGGTCAAGCGCGCGCTGCTCGCGGCGAAATCGGTCGCCTATTCCGACAGCGCCAGCGGCGTCTATATCTCGGGCGAAATGTTCAAAAAGCTCGGCATTGCGGATGCGATGAAGGACAAGGCCAGGAAAATTCCGGCAACGCCCGTTGCCGAAATCGTGGCTCGCGGAGATGCCGAACTCGGCTTCCAGCAGATCAGCGAATTAAAACCGGTCGCCGGCATCGACATCGTAGGCCCATTGCCGGACGACTTGCAGAAGGTCACGGTATTTTCCGCCGGCATTGCCAGCGTGTCGAAGGAGCCCGAGGCCGGAAAAGCGCTGATCAAATTTCTCGCTTCCCCGGCTGCAAAGGACACGATCATCAAGAGCGGCCTCGAGCCGATCGCGGCGAGCGCCACGAATTAGCGCTCGAGTACCTCAAATGCCCGAGGTCTCCTGCAATGAACGATGAGCTTTCATCAAGATCGCGGTGATGGAACACGGCGCCACGGATTGCCGCCTGATCGGATCACGATCCGTCATTTGTCGAAGAGAACGCGCGTTGAATTTTCGCGCATGACAAACCAACCGTATAGATTTGAATGTCCTCTATGACGCAATGATCCGGATTCATGTCAAGAAGTCCAAGCGAGTTATCGCGATCCAGTTCAACATTCGCCCTGACCACAATACAGGGATATTCGGCTGCCAGTCTGGCAAAGGAATAGGGACGGAAATTCCTTGATAGGACCCGGTATGTTGGATTGTAATCCAACAACGGAGTCGATCCGAAGGCCAGCACATAGGAGCTGGAAAACCGATCTTTCATCGCCTGGTCTCCCCAAGCGGACATTGTCATGTCGTAGCCGTGGCTTTCATCGTCCTCGGGTGCTCTGAGGAATGGACCGGCAACATTGGCGCAGGCCGGACCCGCAGTCTCGACCGCGCGCGAAAGCCTCGCGCCGATATCGTCGAGATGGATCCATTCGATCGCTTGCCGCCTCGCTTCCCGAAGCGTTCCGACCACGAGGAAGATGGAAACGGCTATTGCGAGACCGGCAATTGCCGTCGTCGGCACCACCGGAAACAGACGTCTTGTCTCAAGGCCGGCAAGCACCAGGACGCCGCCAGTAAGCACCCAGGACGCCATCATGTAATGAAGAGCGAAATGCTTCGATGTCGCGATGACTTGAAGCACAAAGGCAATGAAGGCTGCGAGGCTGGTAAGGCTTATCGGATCGAGACAGCTCCGCGTTCTGATCATCAGCGCAAGTGATGTAACAGCCGCAACGACATACACGGCGAATACAAGTGGTGCTTCGGCGACAAGGGTGCCGAAGTTAGACAAGAAAACATCAAGATCGATGAAACCGGGTTCGCCATGCCCATAGATGCCCTTATGCGTCGCAATGCTGAAGAGCCAACCAAAGCCACGTGTCATGGTGCCTGGATTGAACGTCAGATTGAAGCCGATGAATCCGATAATGCCGGTCGCCAATGCCGCCACGAACGCGCGAGGATTTCGCAACAGGCTGACACCGAGGAGCGCCAGCGGCAAATAGAGGAATTTTGAGGAAAAGCCGAGAGCGAACGCGAGGCCTGATGCAATGCCAAGGCCGACAGCAGGAGGATGCGAGTCGAGAGCCGCCTTGACAACCAGGGCCATGCCCAGAATTGCGCACGACACCATCAGGCTTTCAGGGATGACGACCATCTCGAAGTGGAAGGTGTCGGGGTGTACGAGGGGTCCGATCTGGAACAGCATCGCAGCGACCATGCTTCCGGTGGTATTGAGGACGATGAGGCCGCCTGCCAGCAGTGCACCGAATAGAAAAATCGCCTCGCCCGTGCGCGCTGCGTAGATGATCGCATGGTAGTTTTTTAGCCCGAAGGCGACGATGTCGGGCGCGTGGACCACAAGTGCCCAAAGCTTGATGATGACCTCGACGAGCAACGTAGTCGTGGTCCCCGGATGATCGAACTTCATCGACCCATAACCGGCCGCCGCGACAAGGCCGTTCATCGCATAGGCGGATTCAGGATCAACCTGCCGGCCCCATGGCGCCAGGCAAGCCGAATAGAGCAGCGTAGCTGCCAGGTACAAAAGCGGAATTGCAACGATCGGGAGTGTTGCAAGTCTTCCGTCGGCCGATGACCAGCCTTGAAAGCGCTTCATGCAAATCCAGTGAACTTGGCGCCACCGCTTCAAAGAAGGCGCCACTTGCGACGATTCGAATTTGTCGGAATTCCCCCACAGAACCCCACTCATTCTAAAGCGCAACCTCTGCGCGAGTGCAAGGACAAATTCTATCGGGACCGTCGGGCCGTATCGCAGGATCGGCCAGGCTTGCCCGTCTTGCCAGCGGATGGATCGCCATTGGGGTAGTTGTCGCGGAGCGCGTCATACCGCGCTTGCAGCTTATCGAGATGCTTGCGTTCCGCCCCGTTCAATATCACCTGCCAATACCAGCCCGAGACATCCGAGCCCCGTGTCGACGGAGCCCGGACCAATACCTGTCTCCTGACTGGCGGCTACCCCGGCGTCGGCCATGTCGGCCAACTACCAACCTGCTGGGTCAGCGTGAGGTTCCGATCTGCGACACACGTTAGGTGGCAGCGAGATGAACTTAGACCATGAGGCGCGAGCAATACCTTCGGTCGTTTGTCCAGGTTTTTCCTATTTCGCCCGCAGCGGCGTGTCCTTCAGCCCATTGTCGTCGAAGGCCTTGCGCAACACGCCGTTGGCTTTGGCATCCGTCATGAACCTGGTCGCATACGCGAGCGCAAGCTTGTGACCGAGCGGAACCGCTACCGCGGTCACCGTCTGCTTGAAGGTTTCGTCCAGCACGCGCGTGCCCGGGATCTTCTTTGCCAGCGCATTGAGCTGGTCGCGCGAGAGCGCGAACGCATCGATCTCGCCGTTCTTGAGCAGGTTGAAGATTTCATCGTAGGTCTGATAGCCGGTGACGCGTGCGTTCTTCAGATGCGCCATCGCGCCGCGCATCGTAGTGGTGTTATTGACGGCCGCGACCTTGACGCCGGGCTGATCGAGCGTTGCGAAATTCGAAATCGCCGATCCCGCCTTGACGATGTAAGTGGCATCGGTGACCTCATAGATCGGTCCGAACAACATTTTCGTCTCCCGTTCGGCATCTTTCGGCAGGAACGTGACGTCCCAGGCGCCGGTGGAGGCTGTGTCGGTGATCTGTCCGGAATTCTGGTAGGCGACATATTCAACGGCAACGCCGAGCTGGTCGGCCATGACCTTGCCGAGTTCGACCGGCACCCCGGCGTAACCGGCTTCCGTCTTCGTGGACCAATAGGCGCCGCCGGCCGGGCTGATCCCGATCGCCACGCGCAACTTGCCGCCCGGCGCGATTTCATCCTTCAGCGCATCGGCGGATACGGCACCGCTCATCATGATTGAAACACCCAGAATAATGCCGGCGAACCACGGCAACGACAGATAACGCATGAAATCCTGCTCCCCGATCCTGCTCTCACCGGCCCGTTTTTGAGCGGTCAGGCCTCCAAGGGCTATTATGGTCGATCGGCGGAAGTGGTGACACCAGAATCTGGATGAAAAATTGGTGAGGTCTCCCTCTCCCCGCGAGCGGCAGGACAATCGCATATGGCCCTGCCAATGCGGCTATCCCTCGAGACGGCGCTCACGCGCCTCCTAGAGCGTTTTCGAGCGAAGTGGAAACCGGTTCGCGTGAAGAAAACGCGTCAAAACAAAAGAGTAGAGCCCGGTTTTGATTCAATCAAAACCGGAATGGCTCTAGGGATGAGGCTAGTCACTTTTGGCACCAGTTTGAACCCTCATCGTGAGGAGCCACGCTCCTTGCGTGGCGTCTCGAACCATGAGGCCGCATGCGACTGGTCGAGCGCCGATTTGCGATTGCCCGGCCGCAAGAAGGAGAGGTGAACCTAACCGCGGGCGCACTGGTTCGATCCAAAATGAGTGCTCTATCGCCCCGAAAGCACCGGCGCAAAGCTCTCGCGGTTGGCGCGCCAGGCCCGCTGATATTCCATGATGCGCGCGGTCTCGTCGGCAACCCGCTCGCCAAGCATGCTGGCGAGCAGGTGAAGCGTGGTGTCGATACAGAGCGTGACCCCGCCGCCGGTCACCACCCCCTCCGGCCGCTCGACAAGCATCGCCTCGCGCACATCGATCTGCGGATAGGTCGCGCGCATCGCCTCGACCGGCGAGGTTTCCGGCGGCACCACTTCGCGCTTGGTGGTGGCCGGCCCGCCATCCAGCACGCCGCTTGCGGCCAGGATCATGCCGCCGGTGCAGACCGAGGCGATGCGGCGCGAGGCGTGGACCCGGCGGATATAGTCGAGGGTTGCGGGCGCCTTTGCCTGCACGGTCCAGCCGGGACCGCCGGCAACGATGACGACATCGCAAGAAGGCGCATCGTCGATGCCAAAATCGGCGGTGACCTTCAAGCCATTGGCAAGCGCTACGTCTCCTGCGTGGGGAGCGATGGTGCAAATCGCAATCTCGGGCGCGATCCGGCGCGCCATCGACAGCACGCCAAAAACGGCAAGATCGATCGGCTCGACGCCGTCATAGATGAAAATTCCGAACTGCACGGCCTCACCTTCAATGATCGAATGGTTCGAAATCCATTCTTGCTTTAGCATCTTTGCAAAAAAGCATCTCTGCAAAAAAGGTGCCGCGCGCGCCGCGTGTGGAAGCGATGCCGCTTCAATTTTGCGTTAACGGGGCTCTGGCCCGCACGCGCTTAATCTGCAAGCGGAAGCCCCCTGGTTTCGCGAGCCGCCAGCGCCGCAGCGAGCGTAACAAGAGCAAGAACGATCATCATGATCGACACGCCCGTGGTGCCACCGAAATATCCGGCCATCGCGGTGGCAAAGATCGGCGCGAAACCGCCGCCGATCGCCGCCGATACCTGAAAGCCGATTGAGGCGCCGCTGTAGCGGACGCGGGAGCCGAACAGTTCGGGGAAATAAGCGGATTCCGGTCCGAACATCATGCCGTGACCGAAGTTCATCGCGATCATGATGGCGGCAAAGATCAAAGCCGTGCTCTTGCTCTCCACCATCCAGAACAGCGGGAAGGCAAAGGCAATCGTGAACAACGCACCGAGAATGTAGAGCGGCCGGCGGCCGATCCTGTCGGAAATCCAGCCGAACAGCGGCAGGCTGACGAGTTCGAGCAGCGCCGCATACATCACGGCATCAAGCATCATCGGCTTGGGCAGACCGAGCCTGGTCGTGGCGTAACCCACGACAAACACCGTAAGCAGGTAGACCCAGGAGACCTCGGAAAGCTTCAACCCCACAGCGATCAGGAAGGTCTTGGTGTTCTTGCCGACCGCCTCGCCAACCGGATTCCTTGAAAGGCCGTCGCGCTTCTTCAGCCTTTCGAAAACCGGCGTCTCCGGCACCCGCGCTCGAACGAAGGTGCCGACGCCCAGCAACACAATGCTGATGAGGAACGGAATACGCCAGCCGTAGCTTGTGAAATCGGCATCCGGCAATTTGGTGACGAGCGCGAACATGAGCGAGGCCAGCACCAGACCGATCGGGAAGCCGATCTGCACGAAGCTTGCGTAAAAGCCGCGCTTCTCAGCCGGCGCGTGTTCGAGCACCGTCAGCGAGGCGCCGCCCCATTCGCCGCCAAGCCCGATGCCCTGTACGATCCGCAGCACGATCAGGAGAATCGGCGCGAGCACCCCGATCGAGGCGTAGGTCGGCAACAATCCGATGCAGAACGTGCTCAGCCCCATGATGAACAGGGTCAGCACCAGCATGGATTTGCGTCCCAGGCGATCGCCGAAATGACCAAACAGCGCGCCGCCGAGCGGCCGCCCCAGAAATCCGACGGCGTAAGTGCCGAGCGCGGCCAGCGTGCTGGCGAGCGGATCGAATGTCGGAAAGAACGCCTTGTTGAAGACGAGCGTCGCTGCCGTGGCGTAGATCAGGAAATCATACCATTCGATGATCGTACCGAAGCAGCTTGCGAATACGATGGAGTTCATCCTGGAGCGCGCAATGTTTTCCATTGGCGCTGCGGAAGTGATCGTCATTGTGCCTCCGGCAGATGCACTAACCCTGAACGAGCGGACGATACTACGACCGGGATGCAAGCGGCGTGCCGGCTGTGCACATGCTTAACTGGCTCAAAGCAGGACGATCCGCCTTCTGATACCGTCACCAGCGCTACAGGTCGCGTTTTCGAAAGATGCAACAGCGATCGACCCGGTGAGGTCGTTCTCAGCCCGCGCGCGCAGCCGGCACCTTGACCTCGGCCGGCAGGATGATCGCAGCCGCGATTACCAGCAGGCACAGGCCGGCAAAGGCATGCAGCATGGTGGCGAACCCACCCTGCTGATAGAGCCAGGCTACGAGGCCGACCGAAGCGCCGGCTGCGGTGAAGCCTACGAAGTAACGCACGGCATATGCGCGCGAGCGCCATTCCTCGCTGGTGTACTTGCCGACCATGGCGTCGTTTACGGTGACCTGGCCGAACGCGCCCATGACGATGCCGATAGCGGCGATGATCAAAGGCAGGTTCGACAGTTCCGCCGCCAGGTAAAGGAACGGCGCCAGCACGAATGACAGCGGCAGCGAGACCGCTTTCAAGGAGTGGCGATCGAGCAGTTTGCCGATGGTGTATTGCGTCATCGCACCGAATACGTAGACGCCGGCGGCAATCAACCCCAACAGGGCCGGACTTTGGGTGAGGCCGCTCAGCCGTTCCGCAAATAGTTTGGGCAGCGCCACCGTCACCGCGTTGAAGGTGGTGGAAATCGCGATCACCACGATCAGCAGCGCCAGGATCACCCGCCACATATCGTGCCTTGCGACGCGCGCCTGCGCCGCGGCCTGTTTCGCCCCGGAGCGATCTTCGTGGGCCACCGCCCACATGAAGGCGAGGCCGAGCAGGATCGTGGCGACGCCCGGAACAATGAAGGCCCAACGCCAGCCCAGATACTGGCCGATCACGCCGGTGACCAAAGCGGACGACGCGACGCCGAGGTTGCCCCAGACGCCGTTGATGCCCATCTCGCGGCCGAGCCGGTCGGCATATGACACGATCATCGCCGTGCCTACGGGGTGATAGATCGACGCAAACAGACCGATCGACAGCAACGCCGCGCCCAACTCGAGCTTCGTGTTGACGAGGCCGACCGCGATCATCGATGCGCCAATGCCGGCAAAGAAAATTACCATCATGTGACGGCGGCTCCAGCGATCGCCGAGCCAGCCGGTCAGAAGGGAACCGGCACCGAACGCGACAAAGCCCGGCGTGGCATAAGGCAGAAGCTCCGAATAGGCCATGCCAAGCGCCGGTCCCATGACGATGACGGCGGCAGCAAAGATCAGCATCGAATAATGGTCGATGAAATGCGCCGCGTTAACGAAGCCGATTACCCGGGCCGGGCTGTTCATCGCCGAAACCCCCTTCCACAACGTCGTAGCCTTTGGCCGCGCGCGACAGGACGAGATAGGATGGCGCGAGTCAAGCCCGCGCGTGACGGGGGCGGAGACTACGCGGGGGTATTGGCGACGGTGCCGCGGCGGCCTCCGTTTGGAGCTGCCCGTTTTTTGCGCTCCCCCAAGCGCGCGCTTGATTGTGATAAGCTTTGTATTAAATCCATGTCACTATCGCCCGCCGTACGGATTTAAAATGCCGCCAAGGAATAACGCTTTCTTCTCCGACCTGCTCGCCTCGATTTCAGAGCGTGGCCGCACCCTGCTCCGCCGCGCGTCGACGTCGGACGACAAGCGCGATGCATCCGACCTGATCGAGCTTTGCGAGGCATTGCTGTCGGGCCGCGGCGAAGCCTCCGGCACGGCAATGGCCCGCGAGGTGCTCGACCGCTACCTGGACCTTGACGAAACGGGCCGACGTTCGTTCTTTGCGGGTCTGGCGCGCAATTTTGGGCCGGACCGGGAAAGGCTGGCGCAAGCAATCGAGACCTACCGCGCACAGCCGAACGATGCCGACGCCAGCGACCTGCACTTTGCCTCCGAGCCACGGCGGCAGGAGCTGATTCGCCGCCTCAACCGCGCGCCGGACGGTACCAGCGATCTGGTATCGATGCGCGCCGACCTGCTCGATCTCATGAACGGAGACAAGGATATTGCCGCGCTCGATCGCGACGTCGTGCATCTGTTGGCGTCGTGGTTCAACAGGGGGTTTCTCGTGTTGCGCAGGATAGACTGGTCGACGCCGGCGAACATTCTTGAAAAAATCATTCGCTACGAGGCGGTGCATGAAATCCAGGACTGGAACGATCTGCGCCGCCGCATCGATCCGATCGACCGGCGATGTTATGCCTTCTTTCATCCGGCCCTGGTCGACGAGCCCCTCATCTTCGTCGAGGTGGCGCTGACTGAAACGATTCCCGACGCGATCGCGCCGCTGCTCGCCGAAGATCGCGAACCGGTGCAGATCGAGCGCGCGCGTACCGCGGTATTTTATTCAATCTCCAACACCCAGCGCGGCCTGGGTGGAATCTCATTCGGCAATTTCCTGATCAAGCAGGTCGTCGAGGAATTGCGGCGCGAACTGCCGAAGCTGGAGAATTTCGTGACGCTGTCGCCGGTACCGGGATTCATGCATTGGGTGAAGCATTCGCACTATCTTCCCGTCGCCGAGGATGAGCGACCGCTGCTCGAGCATCTGGACAAACTGGACTGGCTCGAAGATGGCGAACTGGTCGACAAGCTGCATCCGGTCGTCGAGCACCTTGCCGCATATTATTTTCTGAAGGCGCGCACGCCGAAAGGACGCCTGATCGACTCGGTCGCCCGCTTCCATCTCGGCAACGGCGCGCGGCTCGAGCGGATCAACTGGCTCGGCGACACTTCGGCGAAAGGCTTGCGCGAGTCCGCCGGCATCATGGTCAACTATCTCTATCGCCTGGAGGACATCGAGAAGAACCACGAGGCCTATGCCAACCAGGGCACGGTGGCCGCTTCAAGCGCGGTGAGGAAGCTGCTCAAGAACGAGGGCCGGCGGCTTCTGGACATGCGGCTGGGGTAGAGGCGCCCGAATTGCCGAGGTGTGGCCACGACGGCGGTCGGCTTCCTCTCCCACGCAACCGGGGTCTACCCCGGTTGCGCGTTTGTAATTTGCGCAAGTCGGGCAGGTCCGACTTGCGGCGGGAGAGGGCTGGGGCGAGGAGTTACGGTCCACCGAGAGACTGTAACCCCTGACCCGGATCGCATTTGCAATGCGATCCGACCTCTCCCTATGGGAGGTAACTCGGCATTCGCCGCGCGAGCGCGCACTACCGTCATTCCGCCAGCGCCTTCATCTCCGCGTAGAGATCGGACTTTCCTTCAAAACCGATGCCCGGCAAATCCGGCATGGTGATGTAACCGCTCTCGACGCCAACGCCGTCCGGGAAACCGCCATAGGGCTGGAACAGGTCGGGATAGCTCTCGTTGCCGCCAAGCCCCAAGCCGGCAGCGATATTCAGCGACATCTGATGGCCGCCATGCGGAATGCAGCGGCTCGCCGACCACCCCAGAGTTTTCAAAACCTCGAGCGTGCGCTGGTACTCGCAAAGCCCGTAACTCAGGGCACAGTCGAATTGCAGCCAGTCGCGGTCCGGCCGCATCGCGCCATAGCGGATCAGGTTGCGCGCGTCCTGATGGCTGAACAGGTTTTCGCCGGTTGCCATTGGCGGGGAATAGAATTCAGCCAGCGCTGCCTGAAGCTGGAAGTCCAGCGGATCGCCGGCTTCCTCGAACCAGAACAGCGGGTAGTTGCGCAGCATCTTGGCGTAGGCGATCGCGGTTTCCAGATCGAACCGGCCGTTGGCGTCGACCGCAAGCCGCGCGTCGCTGCCGATCTCTTCCAGCACGGCAGCGATACGTCTTTCGTCTTCCGCGATCGTCGCGCCGCCGATCTTCATCTTGACGACGTTGTAGCCGCGGTCGAGATAGCTGCGCATCTCGCCGCGCAGCATCGACAACCCCTTGCCGGGATAATAATAGCCGCCGGCGGCATAAACGAACACGCGCGGATTGGCTTTGCGCCCATGACGCTTTGCTAACAGGCGAAACAGCGGCTGGCCCGCGATCTTCGCAACCGCATCCCACACCGCCATGTCGATGGTGCCAACCGCGACCGAACGCTCGCCGTGGCCGCCGGGCTTTTCGTTTGACATCAGGGCCGCCCAAACCTTGTCCGGATCGAGATTGTCACAGGCTTCGTTGAGCAGCGTCTTCGGGTCTGCCTCCTTCAGCCGAGGCGCGAAGCGCTCGCGGATCAAGCCGCCCTGCCCGTAGCGTCCGTTGGAATTGAAGCCATAGCCGACCACCCGCCTGCCGTCGCGCACCGCATCGGTGACGACGGCAACCAGGCTCGTCGTCATCTTCGTGAAGTCGATATAGGCGTTGCGGATTGGGGATGCGATCGGCTTGGTGATTTCCCTGATGTCGAGAATGCGCACGGACATGGCTTTGGCTTTCGAAACGGTTGATCGTCTGCGCCCTCAGTGCGAGGAGCGTGAGCTCCGAAGCAATCCGATCTTTGTTCATGCCGCGGTACGGATTGCTTCGCGGCGCCTGTCATCGGGCGCCTGCGCGCGACCGGTTGCTAAGCTCACGACTTCTTATCGCGAAAATACGGTTCCACAGGACCGTGAACCTTGATGGTCAGCGGGTTGCCGTAGCGATCCCTGGCGTTGCCGGCGGTCACCCGAATCCAACCCTCGCTGACGCAATATTCCTCGACATTGGTCTTCTCCACCCCTTTGAAGCGAATGCCGACGTCCCGCGCCAGCACGGCTTCGTCGTAGTAAGGACTTTTCGGATCGCACGATAGCCGGTCCGGCAGCCGATCGGGCATCGCGCTCTCGTTCTTCTCGCTCACAACAGCGCCTCGATTTCTTTTGTGAGTGCTTCAGGCGTCGTCGTCGGCGCATGCCGCGCGACCACCTTGCCCGAACGATCGATCAGGAATTTGGTGAAATTCCATTTGATCGAAGGACCAAGCAACCCCGATTTCTCGCCCTTCAGATATCGATACAGCGGATGGGCACGATCGCCATTGACTTCGATCTTGTCGAACATCGGAAAACTGACGGCGTAGTTGGTCGAGCAAAATTGCTCGATCTGCGCCGCATTGCCCGGTTCCTGGCGGCCGAACTGGTTGCATGGAAAACCGAGCACCGAAAAGCCCCGCGAACCATAGGCCTTCTGCAACGCCTCGAGACCCTTGTATTGCGGCGTGAACCCGCAGGCACTCGCGGTGTTGACGATCAGCAGAACCTGCCCCTCGAAGCGCTTCAGCGAGACGTCCTCGCCGGCGAGTGACGTTGCCATGAAATCATAGATGCTGGCCATTTGTTGCCTGCCTGTTACTTGCTGACGGGATCGATCGGCGCCGAGGGCGCGCCAAAGGCCTCGATCGCCTCGCCGGCGTTCAGGCACAGGTCTTCGCGGAAGCGGCCAGCCACCACCTGCACGCCGACTGGAATGCGTCCCACCAATCCCGTGGAAACCGTCAGCCCAGGCAGTCCCATGAAGGGAATGGCGATCTGGGTGAGTTGCGCCTGCCAGACCCGTGCGAAGGAGGCCGCATCTCGCATGTCGAGCTGATCGGGAAACGGCAATTCGGCGGAAACCGGCATCAGGAGCACCGAATAGCCCTGCAGGAACTGCGACCATTCGCGAACCAGCGTAGCGCGCCGCGTCAGCGCGCCGGAGAAGGCGGCGGCTTCGAACGGAAAGACCTTGGCCCGATTGCCGCGCAGGCAGGCCAGCGCGCCGGGGTCGCCCTCCCGCTCGGCGGCAGCAAGCTGGGCTTCATAATTATCGCCAAGCCAGAGCCTGGTTTGAAGCTCGGCCGCTTCGCGCAGCGGCGGCGTGGTCGAAATCTCCTCCACCGTCCAGCCCGAACGCTCCAGCCGCTTGCCGGCATCGCGCAGAGCCGCCTTCACTTCGGCTTTGGTATCGAGCCCGTCCGGTTGCAGGCACAGCGCCGCGCGCTTTGGCATCGGCGGGCCTTCGAGCGGAGCCGGCACCCACCATGGGTCGCGGATGTCGCCTGCCGACATTGCCGCAAGTGCAATCCGCAAGTCGCCGATGCTGCGCGCAAGCGGACCGGACACCGCCGAGATCTGCGGCCCGATGGTGCGTTCAGGCAGCGCCGCGTTGAAGGCGGGGATACGGCCAACCGTCGGCCGCAGGCCGTGAACGCCGCAGGCATAAGCCGGAAAACGGATGGAGCCGGCGATATCGGTGCCATGCGCGATATGGCCGATGCCGGATGCGACGGCAGCTCCCGCGCCACCTGACGAACCGCCCGGCGTGATAGCGGGATCGCGTGGATTTTTGGTGTCGCCATGAATGAGATTGGTGGTGAACCAGCGATAGGAGAACGCCGGACAATTGGTACGGCCCAGCATCACAGCGCCCGCCTTGCGCAGATTGTCGACCACCGGACTGTTGCTGCGCGCAATGACATCGCGCTGGATCTTCAGGCCGTTGGTGGTGGCAAAGCCTTCCTGATCGATGTTGGCCTTGATGGTGACAGGCACGCCGGCGAGCGGACCTGTATCCTCGCCGCGAGCGATCGCCGCATCGACCGTCGCGGCCTGCGCCATCACATCTTCCGGCCGGTGGTCGACGACCGCATTGATCGACGGATTGACCGCATCCAGCCGTTTCAGCGCCGCGGTCGCCGCTTCCAGCGCTGAAACCTTCCTGGACCTGATCAGGCCGGCCAGTTCGAGAGCCGACAGGCGCCAGATATCTTCCATGACCAACTCCCCGTAATTGCGATACCGCTCGAATTCGTTCGGCGCCGCCGCGAAAGCGGATACTAGCGCACGTGGGCGATATAGTATGCGAGTTCGGCGATCTGCTCCTTCTTGACCGCCCCCATCACGTCCGCCATCGTGCCGTCATAGCCGTGACGGCTGTTGTCCTTGTATTCGAGAAGCGTCTTGGCGAGATAGTCCTCGCGCTGATTGGCGATGCGAGGGACGTTCTCCTTCCCCGAAAGATCGGCGTTGTGGCAGTTGTCGCAGCGGTTCTGCTGGATGAGCGCCAGGCCACGCTGCATCCGGGCCGGGTCGCCGGCTTCCGCGGGCGGCGCCGGTTTCGGCAGCCTTGATATGAAATCCGAGAACTTCTGAAGATCGTCGTCGGAAAACCCTTTCGCCACTTCGTTCATGGGTTCAAAGCTTCGCAGTTTCTCCCGAAACATGAAGAGCTGGATCAACGCATAAGGCGCCTGCTGCGCACCAAGCGATGGGGTATTTTCGGTTTCGGATTGTCCCTTTTCTCCGTGACAGGCAAAACAGGTGACGGCGCGCTGCTCGATCGTTTCCGCATTTGCCGAAACGGCAAGCGATGCAAACGCCAGCGCCGCGATCATTCTCCGCATCGATTTACCCTGCAAAACGCATTGCAAATGAAAATCGGGGGCAGTCTGAACCAGGCTGCCCCCGACCGCCGTCCAGCAGTTACTGCCCGGCGACCTTCTGCTTGCCGTAGCTGACGCGCCAAACCGCGCCGTTCCAGTCGTCGGAGACCAGAAGCGAACCGTCCTTCAGCTGCATCACATCGACGGGCCGGCCGACATACTTGTTGTCTTCCAAAAAGCCGGTGACGAGCGGCTCGATGTTCTTGACCGTGCCGTCCTTGTTGAGATGGACGACAACGACATCGCCGCCGAACTTGTTGGTACGGTTCCAGGAGCCGTGCCGCGCCACGATGATCGCGTTCTTGAACGACTTCGGGAACATGCTGCCGGTATAGAACCGCATGCCGAGAGCGGCCGCGTGCGGCCCCATCAACCCGACCGGCGGCGTGAACTCGCTGCAGGAATGCCCCCAGCCGAATTCGGGATCCGGGATGTTGCCCTGATAGCAGTAGGGCGCGCCGAAGTGCTCGCCGACCTTGGTGATGCGATTGAGTTCGTCGTTCGGAAGATCTTCCGACAACCAGTCGCGGCTGTTATCGGTGAAGTAGAGCTGCTTGGTCTCGGGATTCCAGTCGAAGCCGACCGTATTGCGGACGCCGCGAGCGACCACTTCGGCGCCGCTGCCGTCGAGGTTGATCCGCCGGATCTGGCCGTGAGCCTCATCGTGCAGCACGTTGTTGCCGGGTTGGCCGACCGGAACGTAGAGCTTGTTGTCCGGTCCGATGGCAATGAACTTCCAGCCATGGGCTTCGTCCTTGGGCAGGTTGTCATAGATCACCGTCGGCTTCGGCGGATTGTCGAGATTGTCCTCGATCTTCTCGATCTTCGAGACTTTCGACAGCTCGGCGATGTAGAGCGTGCCGTCCTTGAAGGCGACGCCATTCGGCCGATAGAGGCCCGACGCGATGACCTTGACCTCGCGCTTGCCGTCCTTGTTGATGATCGCATAGACCTTGTCGACCGTTCGGCTGCCGACAAAGACGGTGCCCTTGTCGCCCAGCGCCAAAGATCGGGCGTTTGCCATGCCGGCCGCATAGACCTCGATATTGAAGCCGGCCGGCACCTTGAGTTTTGAAATCGGCAGCTTGTCGGGGGCAGCCGCAAGCGGAGGCGGTGCGACCGGCGCAAGTTTCTGCGCGGCTTCATTGTCCGGCCGGCCGATCATCGGCGAACCCGGCGGAAGCGGCTGCGCGGCGGCAGGTGCCCCAGCCGGCGAACTGCCCGGCTGCTGGGCGGCCGCGCCATATGTAAAAACTCCGAAAAAGGCACCAGCGAGCAGCAGGCTGCGCGGCGCCGATGAGCAGATCCTCATATTGTTCTCCCGTTGTGGAAGTCTTTTGATCCTCGCGAGGGCAAATGCCTGCCCATGCCGGTGGACTTCAGGCCGACAGTCTTAAAATTTTTCCGGCTGCGCGCAATCGGAAACATCCGCAAGAAGTACAGGTCGCGCGGGTCAGTCCTGATGGAATAGAGGCAAGGCAGCGGTGTAGCGCCTTTCGGCCGCAACGCTTTACGTCAGTGTTCTCTGCCAGGAACTTCGGAGAGATCGAAAAGCCCTTCCGCGAAGGGAAACTCAAGCACGATCTCCCCATCGGAGTCGGTTACTTCCAGGACCGCACGCAACAGGCTTTCGGCGCCCTCGGTTTTCAGCAATTCCTGAATCATCGCGCGGGCCACTTCCCATGCGCGATCGGGATCTCGCAGCTCTTCACCCTCGTGGTCGGCGATCAATTCGCCGCCGATTCGCGTGTTGAAGTAATATCGTGGCATCATCAAAACCCGTTGCGGATATGGACGGCGAGCCGCGCCCATAGCTCACAAGTACTTTATTCGGAACTCGCCATTTTGGTCGCGGGCCACGAAAGAAAATAGCCGATGCAAAGAAACCCGTTGATCTAGCATCAGTTTGATGGCGCGCTTAGCCCAATTTGTTGCGACGCAGCATGACGGGCCCATTTCCGCTGCAGGCAAAGATTTTGCTGGCGAAGTTCAGGTTCCGTATTACTTTATGA
>Ga0075029_100000795_pt1 | contig 18167 bp, 16 predicted proteins | sample LitLauG_LLR_2013_FD_71391 | JGI IMG/M metagenome (GOLD analysis project Ga0075029, IMG submission 71391) | Freshwater sediment microbial communities from North America - Little Laurel Run_MetaG_LLR_2013 | ecosystem: Environmental > Aquatic > Freshwater > Creek > Sediment | place: USA...
CGAGGATGCCGATGGTCGCGTAGAGTCCCGCGGTGAGGTCGGCGATCGGCACGCCCACCTTCACCATGGGACCTTCGCGCGGTCCGGTGATCGACATCATCCCGCCTTCGGCCTGCAAGATGAGGTCGTAGCCAACGCGTCGACTCTCGGGCCCGTCGTCGCCGAACCCGCTGATCGAGAGGCGCACGAGCTCGGGGTTCAACGACTCGAGGACCTCGTCGCCCAGTGCGAGCCGGTCCATCACCCCGGGGCGGAAGTTCTCGACGAGCACGTCGGCCCAGCGAACCAACTGCTCGATGAACGCTCGTTCGGCCTCGTCCTTCAGGTCGACGGTGACGCTTCGCTTGTTGCGGTTCGCCGCGAGGAAGTACGTGCTCTCTCGCCCCTCGATCGTGTCGAGAAAAGGCGGACCCCACAGGCGGGTGTCGTCGCCGTGCCCGGGCTGTTCCACCTTGATGACGTCGGCGCCGAGGTCGCCCAGGATCATCGTGGCGTAGGGCCCGGCGAGGACCCTCGAAAGGTCCAGAACGTGCAGCCCGCTCAGGGGACCTTCGTGCGCGGCTGCGCTCGTCATCGCGTCGTCACTCACCGATCGGTCCCATCTACAGCTTGTCGGCCCAGTCTCGCGACCCGCCTCGATTGCGACACTAACAGGACCTTCGTTGGCGCTTCGAGCTGACGCGGCTCAGCTCGCGACGTTGCGCGGATGATGGCACGCCACGAAGCGGCCCGGCGTCAACTCGATGAAAGCGGGCTTGTCGCTGCGACACTCGTCGGTCGCCGCGGGACAACGCGGGTGGAAGGCACACCCCGTGGGTCGGTCCGACGGGTCCGGGACGTCACCGCTGATGATGATCCGTTCGCGGCGCGGCGCGTCGGTGTCGTTCAGCTCGGGCACCACCGACAAGAGGGCCTCGGTGTAGGGGTGATACGGCGCGTCGTAGAGCGCGTCGGCCTCGCCCAGCTCGACCACCTCGCCCAGGTACATCACCCCGACCCGGTCCGACACGTGACGCACCACGCCGAGATCGTGCGCGATGAAGAGGTACGTGAGGTTGAAGGTCTCCTGCAGGTCGGCCATGAGGTTCAGCACCTGGGCCTGGACCGAGACGTCGAGGGCCGACACGGGCTCGTCGGCCACCACCAGCGAGGGGTTGAGCGCGAGCGAGCGCGCGATGCCGATGCGCTGGCGCTGGCCACCAGAGAACTCGTGCGGGTAACGACGGATCGACGCGGGATCGAGACCGACGGTGACGAAGAGGTCGCGGACGCGATGCGCGATCTCGTCGTCGGAGCCGACCTTGTTCACCCGCAGAGGATCGGCCACGATGTCACCGACGGTGCGACGAGGGTTCAGCGACGCGTAGGGGTCCTGGAAGACCAGTTGCATCTCGCGCCGGTGGGGCCGCAACTGGCGCCGCGACAGACCGGTGAGGGTCGTGCCGTTGAACTCCACCGTGCCCGAGGTCACCGGCAACAACTGGACGAGGCAGCGCGCCAGCGTCGACTTGCCACAACCCGACTCACCGACGATGCCGAGGGTCTCGCCTCGCAACACCTCCAGCGAGACGCCGTTGACGGCGGTCGCGACGCTGCGTTCGCCGAGCTTCTTGCCTCGTGAGGTGAAGCTCTTGACGATGTCGGTCGCGCGCAGGAGGACCTCGTCACTCATGATGCCTCCCCCACCGGCGCCGAGCGGATCGCCACGCGCTGCTCGTCGCTCAGCCAACACGCGTCTTGATGGTCGCGGGGTCCGTGCAGCTCGGGACGTTGGTCGCAGAGCGCCATCTTGTACTCACAGCGCGGCGCGAACGCGCATCCTTCGGGCACGTCGAGCGGCGACACGGACGTGCCCGGGATAGTCACCAGACGCTGGTTCTTCGAGTCGACGCGCGGCACCGCGCCCAGCAGTCCCCACGTGTACGGGTGACGCGGTCGGCGCACGACGTCGATCTCGGGACCGATCTCACAGGGCCGGCCGGCGTACATCACGACGACGCGGTCGGCCATCTCGGCGATCACCCCCATGTCGTGGGTGATGATCACGATCGACGAGCCGTAGGACTGCTGGAGCTTCTCCATGAGGTCGAGGATCTGGGCCTGGGTCGTGACGTCGAGCGCCGTCGTGGGTTCGTCGGCGATGAGCAGTTTCGGGTTGCACGAGAGGGCCATGGCGATGACCACGCGCTGGCGCATGCCGCCGGAGAACTCGTGGGGGTACTGGTGCACGCGGCTCGCGGGATTGGGGATGCCGACCTCGCCGAGCAGTTCGACGGCGCGGGCCATCGCCTGCGCTTTGGTCATGTCGCTGTGGGCGCGGATCTGTTCGACGATCTGCCAGCCGACCGTGTAGACCGGGGTGAGCGCGGTCATGGGGTCCTGGAAGATCATGCCGACGTCGCCGCCGCGGATGCCCTCCATCTCCTTGTCCGACAGTCCGAGGATCTCGCGACCCTCGAACCTGACGCTGCCCGAGATCGTGACGTTCGAGTCGCGTACGAGGCCGAGCATCGAGTACATCGCGACGCTCTTGCCCGAACCGGACTCCCCGACGATGCCGAGCACCTCCTTCGCGCCGACGTCGAAGGACAGCCCGTCGACCGCGCGCAGCTCACCCTGGCGCGTGGCGAACGAGACCTTGAGATCGCGCACGCTCAGGACGGCGTCAGTGGCAACGGGCTCGTCAGGCAACGCGCACCCTCGGATCGAGCACGGCGTAGAGGACGTCGACGACGGCGTTGGCGAGGACCACGAAGAACGCGGCATACATCACGCAGCCCATGATCACCGGCAGGTCGAGGTCCTGGAGCGAGTTGTAGGTCAGCTGGCCCACGCCGGGCAGGCCCATGACCACCTCGGTCAAGAGTGCGGCGCCGCCGATCAACGCACCGAAATCCAGTCCGAAGAGCGAGACGATCGAGATCAGCGAACAACGAAGAGCGTGGCGCATCAGGATCCGGCGCTCGGAGAGCCCCTTCGCTCGCGCCGTTCGTACGTAGTCCTCGTTGAGCGCGTTGACGAGTTCGGCGCGCAGCACCCTCGCGTAGATGCCGGCGTAGAGCGCGGCCAGCGTGAGCCACGGGAAGAACAGGTGCAGGGCCCACTGCCAGGGGTTCTGCTGGATTGGCACGTAGCCCGACGCGGGCACCCACGAGAACACCGACGAGTGGAACTTGCTCTGCGTGAAGTAGTTGACCACCTCCCCGAGCCAGTACGCGGGCACGGACACCGCGGCGATGCCGGCGAACATGATCAACGGGTCGATGAACTTGCCCCGGTTGGCGGCGGCGATGACGCCGCCCAGGACCCCCACGATCAGCCAGATCACCGCGGCGCCGACGACCAGCGAGAGGGTCACCGGGGCGGCGTGCAGGATCTGGGGGATGACCGGCGTGTTGGGGTTCACGTACGAGGTCAGGTCGTGCTTGATGAAGAGATGGTCCATCATCAACAGGTAGCGAATCGGAAGCGGCCGATTGAGGCCGAAGGCGGCGCGCACCGCGGCGACGACCGCCGGCGAGGCACTGCGCCCGGCGATACGCGCAGCCGGGTCCACGCCAGGGGTCGCGAAGAAGATGAGGAACACCATGACGCTGATCGCGAACAGCACGAGGATCGCGGAGATGAATCGACGGATGATGAACGACAACATCTAGATCGACCCGCGAAGCTTGGCCTTGGGGTCGAACGCGTCGCGAAAGCCGTCGCCCAGGACGTTGAGCGCACCCGCCGTCAAGACGATGCCGAGTCCCGGCGCGATGGCCACCCACGGTCGCGTGTAGAGCAGGCCCAGGCCGTCGTTGATGATGGTGCCCCAACTGGCGTTGGGCGGTTGCACGCCGATGGAGAGGAACGACAGGGCCGATTCGGTCAGCATGTTGAAGGCGACCATCAGCGGGAAGAAGACGATGACGGTCGGTGCCACGTTCGGCAGGACCTCCTTCACGATGATGTGCCAGTCCGAGGCGCCCGAGCCGATGGCGGCCTGGACGAACTCGCGCTCCTTCAACGAGAGCACGATGCCACGTAGAGGTCGCCCGACGTAGGGCACGTAGACCGCGGCGATGATGATGATCGGCAAGAGGAGCGACCCCGCACCGATGTGGATGATCCCGAGATTCAGGCCGCTGGTCAACAGGATGACCGACAGAGAGATGGCGAGCAGGTAGACGGGGAAGGCCCACACGATGTCGAACACCCGCGAGACGACCCAGTCGATCGCGCCACCGAAGTAGCCGGCCGCGAGACCGAGGATCGTCGCCACGATGCAACAGATCAGCGCGGACGATGCGCCGATGAGCATGGTGGCCCGACCGCCGTAGAGGAAGCGAGCGAAGACGTCGCGGCCCTGGTTGTCCGCGCCCAAGAAGTAGTTGTTGAGGTGCCACGTCGGACCGATCGGTGTGACCCCCAGGCCGAGTCCCTGCGTATTGGCCTGCAGCACGCTGACCCACCGGCCGTTCAGACGGATCCGCCCGTTGAGGTTCGAAGAGAAGGCGTCGACGTGCGCGAAGTGATGCGCGTAGACGGGCGCGAGCAGGCAGGCGATGACCATGACCGTGACGACGCCGAGCGCCGCCATCGCGGCTCGATTGCGCCGCAGTTGGCGCAGCGACGACCGCCAGGGGCTTTCGGGGCCCCTGGCGGTCGTCGGTCTGCTGATCAGAATTTCGTTGGAAAGTCCTGACTCATCCGGTGCAACTACTTCACCCAAAGTTGATCCACGTACATGTAGAACTGACGTGAGAACTGGTAGTTGCCGACTCGCTTGGAAACGAAGTCGATCTGCTTCGGGTTGAACAGCGGCACCCAGGGGGCGAACTTCGCCATCATCTCCTGGTCGATCTGACCCCAGAGCTTGTTGGCACCGCTCGGATTCGTCAGCTCCATCGTCTCGGCGGTGTTCATCTTCGCGTCGAGGGGCTTGTTGCAGAACCCGGCGATGTTGATGCTGTTGTCACTTCCCGGGTGGAACTCCGAGCAGCTGAGCAGGACCTTGAGGAAGTCCGACGCCGCCGGGTAGTCCTGGTACCACTGCGAGAGGCTGATCTGCACCTTGTTCTTGGTGTTCTGGATGTAGGTGAACTGGATGTTCGCCGACAGCGGCTTGACCGTCGCCTTGTAGCCGATCGAGTTGAGCACGCTCTGGACGTACTGGCCGACGGCCTCGTTGACGGGGTCGTTGGTGACCACGATGGCGACGGCGTCACCCTTCGTGCCCGACGCCTTCACGAGGGCCTTGGCCTTCGCGAGGTCCGGTCCGGCGTAGGTCGAGCCGCTGCCCTTGTTGTACGCACAACTCTGGACGAATCCGGGGAAACCCGGTGGGAGGATCGTGCAGGTCGGCTGGGCGAGGAGCTTGCCACCGAAGAGCTTGATCGCCGCGTTCTTGTCGATGGCGTAGTTCAGCGCCTGGCGGGCCTTCAGGTTGTTGAAGGGTGCCAGGTTCACGTTCATCGGGATGTACCAGTCGGCGGTGAGCGAGTGGATGTGCAGCTGCGACGCGTACTTGGTTGAGAGCGCCGCGAGTCGGTCCGACGGCAGCGGGTCGAAGACCCAGTCGCCCTGTCCGTTCTCGACGGCGGTGACCTCGGACTCCACGGTGGCACCGAAGTTCATGTCGATCTCGTTGGGGTAGCCCTGGGGCTGCGCCGCGGCCGACCAGACCTTGAAGTAGGGGTTGCGCACCATGACGATGCCCGTGTTGGGGTTGTACGACTTGAACTCGTAGGCGCCCGTGCCCGGTATCGGCGTCGAGCCGGCGTCCTTCATCGGAGCGCTCGACGGCAGGATCGACCCGAACGGCACGGCCAGCTGGTCGAGGAACTCAGCGTCGGGCGTGAGCAGGTTGATCGTGACGGTATTCGCCGCCGCGTTCACGACCACGCCGCCCTTCAGGGTGCACGTCGCGGGTGTGGCCACGCACGCCGGACCGCCGACGATCACGTTGTACCACGACCCGGCATTGGGGTTCGAGACCTTGAAGATCCGCTGGAACGACGATAGGACGTCATTGACAGTGACCGTCTTGCCGTTGGAGAACTTGATGCCCTTGCGCAAGGTGAAGGTGTACGTCTTGCCGGCGTTGGTCACCTTGGGCAGCGCCACCGCCAGGTCGGGCACGACGTCGAAAGAACCGGCACCGCTCACCTTCTGGAAGCTCACGAGACCGTCGTAGGTCGCCTGGTACAACTGCCAGTACTGCAAGGTGTAGTTCACCTGCGGGTCCAGCGTGCCGCCAGCCGTCGTCGCAAGAAGCTTCAACGTCCCGCCGGCGTGCTGGGACTGATAGGACGAGCTCGCGCCCGCCGGCGAGCCCGGCGCGACGGCGACCACGCCGAGGGCACTCATGGCGAGGGCTGCCAGTGGCACCCCGATACGCCGAACAATGTGATTACGCAACATCCAACTCTCCCCTGTTAGGCACTACCTGATTTCCACTTTCAACCTGCTACCGCGAACTCAGTCGTGTTCGGCGAGGAAGCCCTCGACCACGCTCATGTACCGATCGGCCTCCTCGACGAAGGGCATGTGACTCGAGTTCTCGAAGATCTCCCAGCGCACGTCGGGGATATTGTCGAAGAACGGCTGCACCGTGGCGGGCGTGGCCTCGTCGAAACGCCCCGATGCGAGCAGTGTCGGCGCGGTGATGAGGTGCACCCGGTCCACCACCGTCCAATCGCGCAGCGTGCCGATGCAGAAGAACTCGTTGGGGCCGTTCATGACGTTGTAGACGTGGGCGTCTTGCTCCATGTAGTGCTCGGTGGCCAGCACCTCGGGTGGGTTGGGCACGACGCGACATACGTGCAGGTCGTAGTAGACCTTCTGGGCCGCGAGGTACTCCGGATCGGTGTACGTGCCATCGGCCTCGTGTCGTCGAAGCGCGTCGTCGACCTCGCGCGGCAGTTCGGCTCGCAACTTCTCAGCCTCACTCGCCCACAGCTCCATCGAGGCCGGCGAATTGCTGATCACGAGCGCCTTCAGACCGGCGGGCCGGCGGATGGCGTGCTCGGCGCCGAGCATCCCACCCCAGGACTGACCCAAGAGGAAGTAGCGATCCTTGATGGCGAGGTGGGTGAGGAGGTTGTCCAACTCGTCGAGAAAGAGCTCGACGGTCCAGAATTCGCCACCCTTCTCGGGTAGATGGGTCGAGCGCCCGTTGCCGAGTTGGTCGTAGTGGATGACCGGTCGGCCGCTCTCGGCGATCGCGGCAATCGAGAGCACGTAGTCGTGCGTGCAACCCGGCCCCCCGTGTGCGACGACCAGGGGGGTCTTGGGTGACGACAGGTCCCCGGTGACCCGGTACCAGGTTTGCCACCCTCGAAAGGGCGCGACGCCCTCAACCACGTTCGGTGAATTCATGGTCTGACAGTAGATGACGGAACCAGGGCGCGCAACCGCGTACGGTCGCCGCGTCGGCGACGGGGCCGTTTCTCGGGCGAAGTTCACGCCACCGAAACAAGCCCCGTCGCTCGCCAGTCACTCCTCGTCAGCGCTGCGACGAACGACGGGTCAGTTGTCGGTGTAGGACCTCGTCGACTTCACGGTCGTGCCCGAGGGCAACACCGCGTAGTTGTCATCGCCGTGATACGTCGTGGTGTAGTGCACGGTGGTGCTCTGCGCCTGCGTGGTCGGTGTCGTCGCCGCAACCGTCGTGGGGGTCGTCGCCGTGGACGCCGCCGTCGTCGTCGCCGATGTCGCCGAGCTGACCACCGTGTTGCCGGTGGTCAGTGCTACCACTCCGGTGCTGAGAGCGACCGTCAAAAGAGCCGTCACCGTCCAAGAGAGCATTCCGCGGGTGTTGTGCCTCATACTTCCTCCTTGTTCGTTTCGATGTCGCCATCTTGACGGGTGCCTCTAAGGCGCCACTAAGAGCCCCGTGAAACCGAGGTAGTAATTGTTTTGGGACCGCTGGGGTAGCCTCGTTACCTCTATGGGACTCTCTATTGGCATCGTGGGCTTGCCCAACGTGGGCAAATCAACCGTTTTCAATGCCTTGACCAACAACAACGTCTTGGCCGCGAACTACCCCTTCGCGACCATCGAACCGAACGTCGGGGTGGTGGCCGTGCCCGACGAGCGCCTCGCCAAGCTCGCGGAGGTCTTCGGATCGGAGAGGATCCTGCCGGCCACGGTGACGTTCGTAGACATCGCGGGCATCGTGAAGGGCGCCTCCGAGGGCGAGGGCCTCGGCAACCAATTCCTGGCGGCGATCAGAGAGTGCGACGCGATCTGCGAAGTGGTGCGAGTCTTCGAAGACGACGACGTCATCCACGTCGATGGACGCATCGACCCCTCGAGCGACGTCGCCACCATCGAGACCGAACTCATCCTCGCCGACCTGCAGACCGTCGAGAAGTCGCTGGCTCGCCTCGAACGCGAGGCGAAGCGAGGCGGCACCGACGCCGCGGCGCGACTCGCCGAGACGCGAAAGGTCCACGCCGCGCTCAACGAGGGCCGCGTGATCTCCAAGATCGGCAAGGAACTGGACCGTTCGGTGATCGCTGACCTGCACCTGTTGAGCGACAAGCCGTTCATCTACGTCTTCAACGTCGACGAGGCGACCCTCGCGGACCACGCTCGCCAGGAGGAGCTCGCGGCCTCGGTGGCGCCATCGCCCAGCGTCGTGCTCTGCGCGAAGGTCGAGGCCGAACTCGCCGGCCTCGAACCTTCCGAGGCGCTTGAGCTCCTGCAGTCCTACGGGCAAGAGGAGTCGGGACTCGCCCAACTGTCCAAGGTCGGCTTCGCGACCCTCGGACTGCAGACCTTCCTCACGGCCGGACCGAAGGAGACCAGGGCGTGGACCATCCACACGGGCGCCACCGCGCCCGAGGCGGCGGGCGAGATCCACACCGACTTCCAGAAGCACTTCATCAAGGCCGAGGTGGTGGCCTTCGACGACCTCATGGCGGCCGGCACCATGGCGGGCGTGCGCGCCGCCGGCCGAGCGCGCATCGAAGGCAAGGAGTACGTCATGCGCGACGGCGACGTGGTCGAGTTTCGCGTCAACGCCTAGGGTACGCTGGTCGTAGGCGACTGCGACAGAGGTCGGCGCCTGGACACCACTATCCCAAGGAGCACCATGACCTCTGACGCCTTCGACTACAAGGTTGCCGACCTCTCACTGGCCGATTTCGGCCGCGCCGAGATTACCCTCGCCGAACACGAAATGCCCGGCCTCATGGCCATGCGCGCCGAGTTCGGCACGACCAAGCCGCTGAAGGGCGCGCGCATCGCGGGATCGCTGCACATGACGATCCAAACCGCGGTCTTGATCGAGACCCTGGTGGCACTCGGCGCGGACGTGCGCTGGGTCAGTTGCAACATCTTCTCGACCCAGGACCACGCCGCCGCGGCCGTCGTCGTCGGCCCCGACGGCACGATCGACGCTCCGCGCGGGGTCCCGGTCTTCGCGTGGAAGGGCGAATCGCTCGAGGAGTACTGGTGGTGCACCGAGCAACTCCTTCGTTGGCCGGGCTTCGACGGACCCACGATGATCCTCGACGACGGCGGCGACGCCACCCTCTTCGTGCACAAGGGCCTCGAGTTCGAACGAGCCGGCTTCGTCCCGGCCCCCGAGAGCGCCGACTCCGAGGAGTACGGCGTCATCCTTCGCCTGCTCGATCGCATCATCGCCAGCGGCGAGAAGATCTTCGAGCCGATGGCCGCGGGCATCATCGGGGTCTCAGAAGAGACCACGACCGGCGTGCACCGCCTCTACGAGATGGCCCGCGACGGCACGTTGCTGTTCCCCGCCATCAACGTCAACGACGCCGTGACCAAGTCGAAGTTCGACAACAAGTACGGCTGTCGCCACTCGCTCATCGACGGCATCAACCGCGCCACCGACACGCTGATCGGCGGGAAGGTCGCGGTGGTGTGCGGCTACGGCGACGTCGGCAAGGGCTCGGCCGAGTCGCTGCGCGGGCAAGGTGCGCGCGTGATCATCACCGAGATCGACCCGATCTGCGCGCTGCAGGCGGCGATGGACGGCTTCCAGGTCACCACGCTCGAGGAGGCGCTCCCCTACGCGGACATCATCATCACCGCGACCGGCAACAAGGACATCGTCACGGTGGAGCACATCTTGATGATGAAGCACCAGGCGATCCTGGGCAACATCGGCCACTTCGACAACGAGATCGACATCGCCGGACTCACGAACCTGGCGGGTGTGCAGCGCGTCAACATCAAGCCCCAGGTCGACAAGTGGATCCTGCCCAACGGTCGAGCGATCATCTTGCTGTCCGAAGGCCGGCTCTTGAACCTCGGCAACGCCACGGGCCACCCGAGTTTCGTGATGAGCAACTCCTTCACCAACCAGACCATGGCCCAGATCGAACTCTACGAACACAGTGCGAACTACGCCAAGGACGTCTACGTGCTGCCCAAGCACCTCGACGAGAAGGTCGCGCGACTCCACCTCGACGCGCTCGGCGTGAAGCTGACCCAGTTGACCAAGCAACAGGCCGACTACATCGGCGTGCCGGTCGAGGGACCCTTCAAGCCGGACTCGTACCGCTACTAGCAACCCCGTCGTCCCCCGTGAGCGGATCCTAAGGTGGCGTCATGGCGATTCGAATCCAGTGCGTGTGCGTCGACTGCGCTGACCCGAGGGCACTCGCCGAGTTCTGGCGAGCGGCCCTCGACTGGCGCCTGACCTTCGTCGACGACGACGAGGTCGTGCTCGAGCCGCCGGCCGGTTCGCGCGAGGACGGGGTGGTCGCGGACCTCGTGTTCCTGCGCGTCCCCGAACCCAAGTCAGTGAAGAACCGCCTCCACCTCGATCTTCGTCCCACCGACCAAGCGGCGCAGGTCGACCGCCTCATGGCCTTGGGAGCGACGCGCGTCGACGTCGGCCAGACGCCCGACTCGTCGTGGGTCGTGCTGGCGGACCCGGAGGGCAACGAGTTCTGCGTACTGGCGCCATTGGCGCCCGAGCAACCGGCCGCCAGCGTGTGACGCGCCGACGACTGATCGCCTAGCGGTAGCCGGCGAAGATGTCGTCGACGCAGCCCTCGAGGCCCTTGGGGTTGGTGACGCGTACGAACCACTCCGAGCGCATGACCTCGATGAACTGGTCACGGCCCATCTTCATCCAGAAGGAATCCGCGATCTGGGACTGGTGCGCCTCGAGCGCGTCGAACTTCGCGCCGTTGACCGCACTGATGTCCACGATCGCGCTGATCAGCTCGTCGGGGGTACCGAGGTCGATGGGCTCGTCCTCGTCGTCCGCCTCGGGTTCTCGCACGATGCCGTTCGCGGCGTCGGCTTCGCGCCGCTCGCGCTCCTCTTGCTCCCAGCGCGCTCGGTAGGTCTCCATGACCGAGTTCGGGATCGCGTTGTAGTACAGCGTTGGCTCGTAGTCGATCATCGTCAGCGCCGCGAGCGTGATCCGGTTCGCCTGGATGTGATCGGGGTGGCCGTAGAAGCCGTACTCGTTGTAGGTCATCACGACCTGGGGCCGTTCCTCGCGGAGGATCTCGGCGAGTCGGGCCGCCGCCACCTCAACGGGCGTCGACCAGAACGACTCCGGGTCGTCGTTCTGGGGCCAACCCTTCATCCCCGAGTCGCGGTACCCGAGTCGGATCAGGCGATCGATGCCGAGGATCTTCACGGCGTTGTCCAGCTCGACCGCGCGGATCTTGGCGACCTCGTCGCCGTCGTGGTGGTCGGCGTCGGGCTTGGCCCCATCGAGTGCGTCGCCGCACTCCCCGTTGGTGCACGTGACGAGGACCGTGCGCACGCCCTGGTCGGCCAGCAGCCGGTACAGTCCGCCCGACGAGCTCGCCTCGTCGTCGGGGTGCGCGTGCACCGCCAGGAAGGTCAGTTGTTCCATCAGAGTCCTCCAAAGAGATCGGTCTCGTCGCCCTTCGCCGCGTGGCGGCTCCAGGCGCGCTGGTAGTACTCCGTGCCGAACAGCAGCTCGAAGAGTTCCTCGTTCATCCTCACCAGGTCGCCGTTGTCGACCTGGGAGGCGTGCGCCGCCATCGAGGCCTGCTTGGCCTTGGCGTAGCGTCGCACGTCCATCTTCGTCGCCACGAGTTCGTCGGACACGTTGAGCCCGGCGTCGAGGACCCACGCCGGCAGGAAGACCCCGATCCGCTGCGCGCCCTCGACGAACGTGCTCAGGACGCTCGCGGGCACCACCGGGTAGTAGAGGCGCTGGGGACTCGAAGCGAAGTCGAGGGCCCGCGTCGTCACGACGTTCGCCATGACGTGGTCCGGATGACCGTAGAAGCCGTTCTCGTCGTAGGTGACGACCACGGTGGCCCCCACCTCGTCGAAGATCGCCGCCAGCGTTCGCGCGAGCGCGTCGACGTCGGCGTTGATGAAGGCGTTCGGCGCGTCGTTCTGGGGCCACCCCGTCATCCCCGAGTCGTCGAAGCCCAGCGTGATCACCCGGACGAAGCCGATCATGGCGGCGGCACGCTGCAGTTCGCCGGCGCGGGTGCTCCTCGTCACCGCGGCGTCGTGCGCGGGGTGCGAACCGGGTCGGGCCCGGTCGTCGAGTCCGAGCTGTCCGTTGGTGCAGGTGACGAGGATGACGCGGTACCCCAGGCTGGCGTAGTGCGACGAGATACCCGCCGTGAAGAGCGCCTCGTCGTCGGGGTGCGCGTGCACGCAGACGAGGGTTCGGTCATTTGCCATCCAGAGAGACTACGAGGTCGCCAGTTGAATGATTCGCACGATCAACAACGTGCCCGCAATCAGCAGGTACGAACCGACTGCACGGAACAAGAGCCGTCGCGGCAGCGAGGTCGGCACCGCCGCGAGCAGCGTGAGACGCGGCGTGCGCCAGTCGCGCTTGTCGATGTCATAGGTCATGCGTGGCGCCGCTCTGCGGATGCCGATCGGCAGTCCCACCACCAGCCCCGCGAGCGCGCCGACCGCGAGGATCTCGAGCAGGGCGACGACGTGCACCGACGTGAAGAGCGTGGAGACCATCATGGTGACCGACAACACCACGAGGACGGTCACGATGATGGTCGCCGCGACGTTCAGCCACTTGCCGTTCACCCACGGACCGAGGACCTCGCGGTCGTTGCAGAGCAGCAGGACGAAGATCGTCGTGCTCGGCAGCATCAGCCCGCACATGGCCTGGACGGCCAGGGTGATCAGTCCCAGCGGCGCGCCGGGCAGCAAGGTCACGGTCCCCGCCACGATCAAGAGACCGGCGAAGGCGCCGAAGAAGCCCTTGGCGTCTCGCAGTCGAGAGTTGAGCGACTGACGGGTACCCGACAGGTCCCCCAGGGCGTAGGTGCTCGCCAGCGTCACGGCGGCGGCGCCGATGACCGAGGCGTTCAACAGCAGTATTGCAAAGAGCGTGCCCGAGCCGTGTCCGACGTAGCGACTGAGGCCGCGCGCCACGCCGAGCGCGTCGCCGTAGGCGTTGGTGCCCCCGTGTCCGCTCAGGCCCGCGGCGACGATCGCGATCAACGCCGAGGCGCTCAGCACCACGATCAACGATCCGAGGATCGTGTCGATGCGCTCGTAGTTGAGCCACCGCGGGGTGATGCGCTTGTCGACGATGTTGGACTGTTGGAAGTAGAGCTGCCAGGGAGCGACGGTCGTGCCGATGATCGAGATGATCAACAGCACCGCCGCGGACGAGGCGCCGCCGCGAATGCCCGGTACCACCGCGTGGTGCAGCGCGGTCGAGTAGTGCGGCTTGGTGATCAACAGCAGCGGCACCACGAAGAAGTTGATCGCGACGAAGAGCATCATGAACCGCTCCCAGCGCTGGAACGAGCCCGAGGCGGTCACCGCGAACAAGAGGACCACCGCGATCGGCACCGAGATGTAGGGACTGACGCCGAAGTACTCCATCGACAACGAGATGCCGATGAATTCGGTGATGATGATCAAGAAATTGAGCAGGAGGATCGAGCCGATCGAGACGTTGCCCCAGCGTCGGCCGAAGCGCTCGCGAATGAGACGACCGTGACCGACACCCGTCACCGCCCCGAGACGCGCCACCATCTCTTGGTTGATGATGAGGACCGGTATCAGCAGCGGCAGGGTCCAGAGCAGCGTGTAGCCGAAGTTCTGACCGGCCTGGGCGTAGGTGGAGACGCCCCCGGCGTCGTTGTCGCCGACCATCACGATGAGGCCGGGGCCGATGATGGCGATCAGGGTCAAGAAGCGCGCGCGAAGTCCCTTGCGCGAGGTGACGTCGTGCGCCTTGATGGTGCCGAAGGCACCGCTGATCTGATCGCTGGTCGGCTCGTTCACGCTTGCTCCTTTCTGATCTCGTGGTGGTGGTTGGGGCCCAACCACGACGAGTATCGAAGGAGGGCTAGGTGCCTACCGGATGCGTCGTGCGCGGTTGGGCCGCGACGATATGAAGTGAGGTGGTACTAGGGGGTTTCAGACAGACCCCCTTTGAACGAGACCTTCGGCGGCGCGGGGCACTACTCCTCCACCCCACTCATGCCGAACTCGCGGCGCCAGCCCTGGGGCAGGAGCTCTTCGAGTAGGTCGTCGACCGTGATGACGCCGATCATCTTGTTATGCCCGTCGTCGAGCACCGGCAGCACCGTCAGGTTGAAGTCGCTCATCTTGCGCGAGATCCGGTGCAGGTCCCAGTGCGGATGCACGTGGGCGAGCTGGGTGCGCGCGACGCTGAGCGCGAGCTCGCCCGGGCGTGCGCGCACCAGCGGGGCAATGGACGCGGCGCCGACCGGCACGCCGCTCTCGTCCATGACGAACACCGCGTGCACCGACTCGGCGGGCACCTTCGAATGACGGATCTCCTCGAGGGCCTGTTCCACCGTCGCACTCGATGGCACCGAGACGAAGTCGGTGTTCATCAGACCACCCGCGGTGTCGGCGTTGTAGGAGAGGAGCTGACGCACCTTGGTCTGCTGATCGGCGGCCAGGTGCTCGAGTATCGGCAGGCGTCGCTCTTGGTCCACCTCGTTGATGAGGTCGGCCGCGTTGTCGGGCTCCATGCGCGACAACAGTCGAGCGGCTTCGACGTCGCTTCGCGCCTCGAGGAACTCCAGCTGGTGGGTGACGTCGAGCTCCTCGAAGACGTCGGCCTCGAGCTCGCGGTCGAGGCCGACCGCCTCGATGATCTCTTCGCCCTCTTCGTGGCTGGCCTGCTCGACGAGGTCGGCGATCTGGGCGGGGTGCAGCTTCGCGAGCTTGCGGTACGGGATGCGCAGACGGGCCGTCGGCACGTGCGAGACGAACGGCTCGATGGACGCGAAGTCGACGATGGACTCGGCCTTCAACTGCGGTCCGAGCTTCTGGCCGAGGATTCGTCGGAAAAACGGTCGACGTCCCGGGTCGACGCCCACCACTTCCCATCGCCCGTCGACCTGGGCGATCTCGATCTCGTTGGCGATGATGAGTCGACCCCGCACCAGGTTGATCAGGTGACGCGCCAACAGGTCCTCGGCCAGCAAGAGCTCGCCCGGTCGGCGTTCGAAGCGACGAAGGTCGACCTTGCGGCCCTGGAACGTCATTCGACCCTCGGCGAGGCCGCCGACCTTGCGGATCGGCACGAAGAGGTTTCGCCCCTCGATGCGGATGACGACACCGACGATCGGCGGATGGGCGTCGTCGCCGAGGCGCGCGACCAGGTCCTGGACGCGGCCGATCCGGTCGCCGTCGGAATCGAAGATCGGACGGTGCAGGAACGTGGAGAGGTGGAGAATATCAGTCAATGGATGCCTCGGATACCCTTCAAGGCTACCCCTCGCGACGGAGGGTCACCACCGGCGGCGGGTGAAATCTACGCGAACGATGCGAGCGTCACGCTCATCGGCCAGCCGGACGAAACCGCGCGAGGACGCCCTCGACGAAGTCCAGGTCGTCGTCGGTGACGTCGGCGTGGGTCACGAATCGAGCACGACGAGGTCCAATGGTGTCGCCGAGGACACCCAGGGCGGTGAGCTCGCTCGTGATCTGTCGGGCCTGGGGGTGGTTGAACGCGACGATGTTCGTTCGACACGTCGACGGGTCGTACCCGGACTCGGGAAACGCGACGCTCATCATCTCGGCGAGTCGTCGAGCGCGCACGTGGTCGTCGGCGAGCCTGTCGATCATCGTGTCGAGCGCGACGATGCCGGCGGCCGCGAGGAAGCCGCTCTGGCGCATCGCACCCCCGAGACGCTTTCGCTCGACGCGCGCTCGGCGCATCAGCGAACTCGGTCCCGCGAGGAGCGAACCCACCGGCGCGCAGAGACCCTTGGAGAGACAGCACATCACCGTCGTCGCCGGAGCGGCGAACTGCGCCGCGCTGGTGCCGGTGGCGACGACGGCGTTGAAGAGCCTCGCTCCGTCGAGGTGCAGGGGGCGATCACCGATGGCGCTCGCGAGCGACGTCAGCGCACCCACGTCGATCGGCGTGCCGCCTGAGGTCATGTGCGTGTTCTCCGCGCACACCAACGCCACGTGAGGTCGATGACTGTACTCGGCGTCGATGACGTCGACCACGTCGGCCAGGGCCATCACGCCCGAGCTGTCGTCGACCGTGGCGAACTGGGTCGACGAGTTGCTCGCCGCGGCGCCCATCTCGAAGCCCACCACGTGGTGGTCGCGCCCCGCGACGACGACGTCGCCGGGCCTGGTGTGGATCCGTAGCGCGATCTGATTGCCCATCACCCCCGAGGGCACGAAGAGCGCCGCGTCCTTGCCGACGAGACGGGCGAACTTCTCCTCGAGGGCGTTGACCGTGGGGTCCTCACCGAAGCCGTCGTCACCGACCACGGCCTGGGCCATGGCCTCGCGCATGGCCGCGGTGGGCTGGGTCACGGTATCGCTCATCAGGTTCACGCGTCGCGTCATAGGTGAGAGGCTACCGGCCCACTTCTAGGATGTCCCTATGAGCGATGACGCGGTCACCAGGTTCAGCGAGTACGAAGACGTCAACCAGCAACTCGGCATCGAAGCCGTGATGGTGACACCCGAGAAGGTGGTGCTGCGTGTCGAGGTCGGCCCGAAGGTCCACCAGCCCTACGGCATCTTGCACGGAGGTGTGTCGGCGTTGATGGCCGAAGGTGCCGCGTCGATCGGCGGCGCCGCGAGCGTCTGGCCCGACCACATCGTGGTCGGTACCGAGCTGAACTGTTCGCACCTTCGTTCGATGACGAGCGGCGTGCTCACGGCGACGGCGACGCCACTGCGCAAGGGTCGCACGGTGCACGTCTGGGACATCAAGCTCACCGACGACCGCGACCGGCTCATCTGCGTCGCTCGTTGCAGTTTGCAGGTTCTCCCGGCACCCGCCTCGGGCACCACGACGACTCCAGTGGACCCAACAGCGAGCCAATAGACTTGCTCGCGTAGGTGACCAGCGGAGGAGCTGACCAATGGGCGTTCGTTTCAAAGGTTGGGGCATTGGTGTTCCTGAGCGAGTCATCACCAACGACGAACTCTCGCTGACCCTCGACACCTCCGACGAATGGATCACGGAACGCACGGGCATTCGCGAACGACGCGTGGGCGGTTCGGCGGTGTCCCTCGGCGTGATCGCCGGAAGGAACGCCATCGAGGATTCGGGGCTGCTGGTGGGCGATATCGACTTCCTCGTCGTCGCGACCACCACCCCCGACCGGCTCTGTCCGGCCAGTGCCCCGATGATCGCCAACGAACTCGGCGTGGACTGCCCGGCGATGGACCTGAACGCCGCCTGCAGCGGCTTCATGTACGCCGTTCGAACGGCGCAGGGTCTGCTCGAAACCGGTAACAAGCGGATCCTCGTGATCGGCTCGGAGAACCTGTCGCGATGGGTGGACTGGACCGATCGCAACATGGCGGTCCTGCTCGGTGACGGCGCCGGCGCCGCGGTCCTCGAATACGACGAGACGGTCAACGACGTGCTCTCCTTCGTCCTGGGCGCCGACGGGTCGGCCGCGGACCTGTTGACCTGCGAGCACGGCGGCTACTTCCAGATGGATGGCAAGGAGGTCTTTCGCCGTGCGGTGCGCGTGGTGGTGGACTCCGCCGAAGAGGCGATGAAGATCGCCGACGTCAGTCCCGACGACATCAGCCTGGTCATCCCCCACCAGGCCAACATCCGCATCATCCAGGCCGCCACCAAGCGGCTGGGCATCCCCATGGAGCGCACCGTCATCACGCTGGACCGCTACGGCAACACGTCGAGCTCGTCGATCCCGCTCGCCTTCTTCGACGCGCGCGAGAACGGACGGGTGAAG
>Ga0075029_100000799_pt1 | contig 18143 bp, 37 predicted proteins | sample LitLauG_LLR_2013_FD_71391 | JGI IMG/M metagenome (GOLD analysis project Ga0075029, IMG submission 71391) | Freshwater sediment microbial communities from North America - Little Laurel Run_MetaG_LLR_2013 | ecosystem: Environmental > Aquatic > Freshwater > Creek > Sediment | place: USA...
TTCTCAGTCAGAATCTCGAACTCTTCCTTGGTGATCTCTCCGGCATCGAACTTTGCCTTCAATACACCAAGCGCCTCGGTTCTGATATCTTGGAAAACCTTGAGAGCTTTCTCGGCCATCTCTTTCGAGATACCAGAACAACCCTCATACTTCCCGCCGAAAACCTTACGCATCAACTCACAGGTCTTACATTTGTGATCGGACATTGCTTTTGCCTTTCTTTCTTGGGAAACCCCAGTGTTTAGATATTGGAGGGATTGAGAGGAATCGAACCTCTCATGCCCGGCCTAACCTGCTCTGAAGTTAGGTGCAATCCCTGTAAAGCTAGATGACATCCCAAGCATTAAGAACTTCTTTCTTTGCAACGGAACCTTCAGTATCCGCATTCAACCACATCTTTGCTTTCCTGCGATTGAATCGGGACACAGACTCCTTCATCTTGCGACGTTCGTTCTGCGCTGCCTTGGATTTGCAACGGTAACGCCACGCCTTCTTCCACGATGTCTTTGCCATTCAAACCTCCCATTGTCTATATCACATACGTTTGGACCTTACCCTCATGGTCCATATGAGCTACACAGCCATCACCATTCCATTGGCCGGAATCACAGAAGGCTTGTATCTCATCATCGAAGTACACATCCTTCACAGAGATTTGAAGGTATCCCTTCATTCTCTCATCTGGAAGAATCTGAAGCTCGTACTTCTGATACATCACATAGAATGTGTATGCATGGTCGTTGAACAGTTGCACAATGTGTTCCTTGGTAATGCGGTCGTAACCACCATACCCAGCAAACACCTTGGCTCCCAACGCCTTCACAAAGGGAACAACAGTATTGATGAAGTCGTTGTCCCCTGAGAATCGTACGCAGAACCTCTTCATTCCCAAACACACACCCTGGCATGCGTTCCAGAATTGAACAACACCAAACTCGGCCTGGAGATGGAACGCATCTCACCATCATGATCATAACACCGCTGCACCTTTGCCTTCTTTGGCTTGGGTGCAACCGCATAGTGAACAGGCTTTGGCTTCGCAGAGGGAACGGCGGAAACCGATGCCGATGGAATCGGAGCCGGTGTAGTGTTGGTACAGCAGGGCTTGGATGGTGTCGGAATCGCCAGTGTCAGAACTTCGGGAGCCTTCTTGATATTGGGCTTGTCCAGTACGTTGATTGCGTACACCGAACCACCAACCGCAAGAGCCGAGAGAACACATCCGATGATGAGAACCTTATCCATGATCAACCTCCAACCTTTTCCCAAAGAGTGATTTCATTCTCAACAATACGCTTGTACTTCTGTCCCTTGCCAGTTCCCAGACCAACGCCGTGGGAACGATGACATGTGAAGCACATAATACCCCAAGAACCAAACTTCACCTTGCCATCTACGAACACAGTGCCGAGCTTTGCTCCGCACACATCACATTTATCTGGAGTGTCTCCATTCCAGAACTTACGATCACTCATTATAAAAATCTCCTTTTCTTCTTGAAGCTCTCCACATCTCGAAAAGAACAAGAACAATGATTTGTGGACAGGTAAGTAAAGCATACCAACCAATCACACATACAGTTGACATTGGAGTTCCTTTCTAGTATCTTGAACTATCTTGAATCCCCGTACTTGTCGAAAACCGGAAGCGAATATACCGAAGTATCTGCGTCAGCTTCCAGTACATCTTCGAGAAGACCGTTGCGAATGATGACGATGCCGTCACCATTGCCGTGGTACACTCCCTCAGGAATGTCCACAGGATCTCCAACTTGGTACAAGTACAAGCAACAAGGTCCAGCTTTCAACTGGACCTCAAGTTCCTTGGACTTCCTGTACGTATCAAACATTCCCATTGGTAACGTCCTTTGGTGTTGGTGGTGTTGGTGGTGGAATCTCGAAGATCCCTGGGGATTTCATGAAATCCTCTGGGGACATTCCAGAGGACCATGCGGCGTAGTGCTGCGCTCTCACCTTTGATATCGGGCAAGAGATTGCGATCATCCACTGTGAGAATGTCATACATCCTCCTTCCATTCCTTCCATTCCTTGTCTTGTTCTTTCATCCTCTGGGACCTGAAGAACTTGACACGCTCCTCATTGTCCCGACCCTCACCAGAGCATGTGGAACAACGAAGAACTAATGGGAGCCCAGGATTCTTCTTCCTCCAGGTGTTCCACTTCTTCGTCCAGAACAACGTCCACTTGTTGTGGACATGATCATGCGGACCCTTCGGAGGAGCCACGCAGTGTTCTAGCAAGGCTTCCAGTGAGTAGAAGTACTTGGGCTTGTGAGAGTTGCACATTACATCCATGACAATCTCCTCCTATGGCAACTCGATCTCTTTGCAACGGCGGACAATAAGAGATAGGACTTGAGCAAAGTCCCTCATCTTATCTCCGTCCATTCTTTCCTCAGTAAAGAGGCGCTTTGCAATCACCTCCATCTGAGTGAGATCTGATTCCTGAATACAGAAGAACCTCTCTGGCATTCCTCACCTCTGTTGAGAGAGAATCACTCCCGTTGCAATCCCGTTGACTGCCGTGAGCAACACAAGAGCTGCGATGCTGAGTCCTGTGATTCCAGAGAGTGTCATCACACCCTCCAACAGAATCACGAACCCTGTAGCTTTCCAGGCGTCCGAGGCAAAGGCCATGTTAGCCCATTGCCACACGGTCTTCGCCGAGAATACCAAACCACCAATCACCAACAACAACATCCCAATCCCATGCACAGAAAGTGCAACCTCATTGTGCGAGATCAGAAACGTTGCGATGGGAACGAAACCTCCCATGATGGCCCCGGCAACGGACGCCAGACGATTCTCCGCTTTGGTTGCGGTGCGAATCTGGTCAATCACTCCAGGAACCTTCACTTTCCTCTTGTTCTCTGGAGTCTCAGACACGTCCCTGTGCACGTCTTTGCGTGTGTTTGCATGGTTCCCAGGAAGTGTATCTGGACGCAGATGAGATACTTGAGACACTGAAACTGCGGCGGACTTTCTCATGGTAACCTCGTGTTGTAGAGTTTTAGGATTGATGCACATCCTATTAGGAGTGTAGGAGTGCTCTCATATCCCTATTAATTGCGTAAAGGGCAATCCTGTAAAGGATCGCCCTTCAGCCTTCGCCGCCCCTCGCAGAGCCTCGGAAAGACCGCTCGGACCTGAGCAATCAGTCCTTATCGTACGCAGCCGCAAACGAGAGGCAGAATGCGATGAACGCCACGATTCCAGCAAGATGTGGCGCATGAATGTAAATCATACCGATGAACGCGCCGTATCCAACGAAACACGCTGCGATCATCACACCAACGAAACCCAGCAAAGCACGAGCAGGAACCATAACGATCTTGAAAGGGAACAACATTGTAGCCTCCGATTGATACAGGTTAGAAAGTTAGAGATTCAAACAAGATATAAAAAAAGGCAAGAGCATAGGATGTATTGGACATACCATCCGTGCTCCTGCCTTCCCGGTAAGAACAACAGAGCCGTAGCCCTGCCGTCCGCAACAGGACAGCAGAGCCGTAGCCCTACCATCCCGTTTCCGGGGCCGGTCGTCATTCAAGGGGTTGTAAGCCCCAGGCCAATGGATACGGGATGACGTGTCCCGTATCCGGCCCGGAGGGAGTGCCCCATTAGGAGCACACCCCTCCGGGTTATGTTAGGCGGCGCGAGCCGCCTTTGCCTTGGCTTCCGCCTCGGCATCTGCAAGAATCTTCGTGACCTTCGCCTGGACTTCGGCACGCTTCGCCGCCTTTGCAGCGGCTTCCTTGGCCTCGGTATCCAGCGCGATGCGCAGCTCTTCCGCGATGCGGAAGAACGTCTCAGAGAACCGGCCGACAACCTGCTGAACCTTGCGCTCGTTGCCGTCACGACAGCCGATCTTCAGGCTCGCCACTTTGGGGTTGTGCTTGAAAACATATCCGCACGAGGCGGCCCGTTTCGCGGCCTCCAAGAACTTACCCTCAAGGGCAAGCTGGCCAGCCGCTTCGACACCCTTGGCGAGATTCGAGGCAACCTCGATCTCATTGCCACGAAGGCCGGCCTCGGAGCCGTACTTCAGAATCAATGCGGCCGATGCGATATCGTCGGAATACACCTTGCGGTTCTTGCGAACGATGACAACGGAGAGGGGCAGGTTCGTGGGATAGGACTTGGGGGCGGACTTGGTGGTGTTGGTGGTGTTGACGGACTTGGTGTTGGTGTTGGTGGTCATGGTGGTACTATCTTTCTTGCTCATGTGAGCATGTACAGTTGTACGGTTGTTTGCATTCCCCAGCATCATTACCAGAGAACTTTAGAAGTTTAGAGATTCGGGAGGGAATCGAACCCTCACTCTCTCACCAGAGTTCCGAATCTACCCGCTTAGAGCGGGGCCTATCTTTGCGTCCCTTGCCACACTCAGGTTGCACAGTACGATCCCTGTACCGATTGGGATCGTACTGTGCAACGAGCGCAAGCAAGTACACACGTGAACGCTTCACTCGCCGGGTTGACATGGCTCCCCCAGTCTGATCTTGATCAGCATTCCAAGACTTGGAATCGAGCAGGACGCCCGCACTTGGGATTCCTGCACAACCTCAACAAGCTTGGCACATGCATAGCTGGACGGACCCAACACAGTATGGGTGATGTACCCATTGCCGTACTCGTCCAGCTCCATCAAGTGCCCACGGCCCAAACCGTAGACAATCTCAAAGATACCGGCGAACCCCGCATCTGATATGCGTTCGTTCGCAATCGCAACTTGATCGTTGTCGAAGTAAGACCAATCGTAATCGTAATCGTAATCACAATCATCCTCACCAACATTCGAGGTGAAGTGATGATCCCTTGACCGCCGCGAAGATACGCGCTCTTTGAGCGCTTCGTGACGGATCGCCGCAGAAGTGCAATCCTTTTCGGAAAGGGTTGCGGGAACGGAACGAACAACACGCTTGGGCTTGGACACGCAAAGCGTTCGGGACATGGTAACCTCAATGATTGTTAGAGTTTGGAAGATTGGAGAGGTAAGCAGGAATCGAACCTGCTCAGTAAGCATTCGCTCACTTCCACCAGGACACCCCTATCAGAGGCGCTTACGTATTCACGCGGCTCTCTTGGCCGCATCTTTCAAGTAATCCTCCGTTACACCATTGGACTTGAGTTCAGTCTCGAACTCAATGTGAGGGGGCAACCCCATGGCACGGAGCGCAACGACCATCCCGATCATGCCCCACACACGGACAATCTCAGGACCTTGGCCCTTCTTCACCGCCTCGTCACGAAGCTTCCTCGCATTCGCATATGCAAGGGCTCGCTGCTCTTCCGTACCGCCGAGGTACTGGTAAGCTACAGGCGTGGATGATTGGACGGGCTTCGCACCAAACACCTTGAACTTGGAAGCCGTAGCAACCGGAGTCTCCACAGGAGCCTCAACAGTTTCGGCGGAATCTTCCACGGGAGCAGCCGGAGCAGCAGACTTGCCGAACACCTTGAACTTGCCGTTCACACGGACAGGTTCAGGAGCAGGTTGACGACGTTGCGAGAAGTCAACAAGCTCACCCGTTGCAACCCTACGGGAAAGTCCGTTGATATCTTTCATGACCCTGCGGTCACCATCACCGGGCTTCGCCCCGAACGTTGTGGGATCATACACACGGGCAACGAAGTGCCAGGGCACTTCTTCCCCGTTCTGGTCCCACGGCCCAATCAACCCAACGGCACGCATCACTTTCGTGATGTCAGTGCGGAACTGCTTGCCCTGCTCACCGGAGAGGTTCCTCAGTTGAGAAACCTCGAATCCGGTACATGCACGGACGGCGGCCATGTAACCGTCCTTCCATGCTTGCATGTCTGTGTTGGGGGTCGTCCAGCCGTTGTCTGTTGGGGCGAGCTTGGGCAGCATATCATCCTCCGTTGTTGTCTCAAAGGGTTCGGGAGTTTCCGTTTCCGTTTCCTCGATAACAGCCTGAGCCGTATCGGGGCGGTCATGCAAGAACTCCACCTTCCATTGTGGGATGTTCTTACATCCCATGACCTTGAGCTTCTCTTCCAACTTCGTGATGGCCGATCTCACTTGGCCGGCTGTAACATTCTCCTTGTCCTCAGAGAGGACCCATTTGCCGTTGTACTTGACACCGGCAACGAACTTACGATCAGAGACCTTGCGAATGAGAACAGTCACGATTGCCATATGAACCTCCATGTGATTGTGTTGCGGCTCCCGGCCAACGGACGGCCTCGGAAAGACCGCTGCAACCGGATGATGTTACCAAAGAATGTTATGTGTAGAGGCTTAGGGAGGAATCGAACCTCCCATTATCCAACCAGGAAACCTAAGAAGCTACAGCAACAAGTTCGTCGTGTTCTTCGCCGATGGCCTTCAGCGATGCCATCTCTTTGCGAAGTTCCGTACAGAACCATGCATCTCCAAGAGGACTCGCCATGTCCTGCACTTGAGTGGCGGAGTCATCCGGCAACCCCTTGAGCCGGAAGGCCCCTTTCGGAGACTTGAACGTCCGCACCCCGGTAACTTCATTCACCAGGGCGAACACCCGTACACATCCATGGTAACCAACCACAGCATGTTTCCGGTGTTCGGGACGTTGAAAGGGATTCGTGATGACTTTCCAGTTTACAAGATCAAGCATGATAACCTCCAATAGTTGTAGTGTTGTAGTGTTGTTGTGTTGTACTAAGCAGCCATGGGAAGCTGCTGAACTTGTTTGGGAGCACGTTTGCGCTCACCAACCAGGATGGACGTGTGGGACTTGATCTTGACGGACCGCCTATCCCACATGGGCTTTCCGCTCGGCGCGATGGGAGCGTACTGCATGTTTTCCCAGAATCGCTTTTCAGCAACTCGATAGGAAGATGCGAGGATTGAAACGGAACAACCAACTGACTTGACGCTGTATGCAATCGTGTACTTTCGCATGTGTGTAAACCTCTGTGTGAGTGTGTTGGTGCGTGGGGTGTTGATTACAGGTACACTGTAATAGGGAACACCCCTTTAGGGATGGGGTGCCGGAGCAAGGTACCTGGATTCTATTAGGGAAAAAACGAATCTTTTTCTTTTCGTTTCCCTTCCGAAAACCCGGTCCTAAGCTCACATTCCCCTCTTAACCGCCGAAAGGCCCTCACAACTTAATGTGAGGACCCATCATTGCGCCGTTGTTGATCTACAATCCGCCGGACTCTTGCGCCAAGAGCTGCGCCTCTTTGATCTTGTTCCGCATCGAATGGTAGATCTTGGCGGCAATCCCTTGGTGGAAGTTCCGCATGTGATTGCTTGCCTTGTCAAGGCTCACATACTTCCCACAATGACGGCACTTGACGGTAGTGGCGGGGCGAACATCATTCATTGTAACCTCCCATTGTAGAAACGTTGACAGAGAGATACATACTCACATCTCTCTGGTAACACACCAACATAAGACATGAAAAAAAAAAGATCATAATCACATGTGTTGGTGTGATTATGATCTTATGTGAGTGCGAATTAAACACGAAAAGGCCGGAGGGCGTTAGCCCTCCAGCCTTGAGGTGACCGCCTACTTAGGCGGCCACCTCCTCGTCCTTGATACGGCTGGGGTAGATCGAGGTCCACCCCGTACCCTTGGAGTTGCGCTTCCACCCCTGCCGTCCGGCGAGGTAGTAGCGGGTCTCAGGGCCGGCTTCACCCCGGACTTCGACGGGGATTGCAGCATCCGTTGGAGGGGGGTTCGACCCGTCGATCCCCTCCCATCCATCGGGGATGCACAACCAGAAGCCGTTTGACCCCTGGGGTTTGAAGGTGGAGGGCTTGGGAGTACGAACCGGCGGAACATAAGCCGGCTTTGCCGGCTTGTTGGACTTCTTGGCCGGCAGGTTGGCCATTGCGGCAGCCACTGCTTCCTGAACTGCGGCGGCCATTACGGCCTTGAACTGGTCGGCGGACATCACAACTTGGGGCTCGGTCTTGGGCATGGTGGACTCCGTGGTGTTGGTGGTGGCGGACTTCTTGGGCATGGTGGACTCCGTGGTGTTGGTGGTGGTGGACTTGGTGGAGGTGGTGTTCTTTGCCATGGTAGGTCCTGTTCTGAGCACTGGGCTCGAACCCCGGTCAGCCTCGGAAAGACCGCTCGGGGCGGCCAGTCTCTCCATAACACTGGATCACTTGGTAGCCGATTCTACCGATTGTGATCTAGTTGGTATCAGATTATCACATTGTGTGATGTACTCTGTACCAACCAGTGCTGCGGCTCACCCCCCACTTCGCCTCGGAAAGACCACCGGCCGGTTTGGTACCCCCTAGGGCGAAGACCGGCCCAAGACCGGCGCGGCCTCCCTAAAAGGGACTTATGGACCAAAACACGTACTCCACGCTCCACGGACCAAAACACGTACTCCACGCTCCACGGACCAAAACACGTACTCCACGGACCAAAACACGTACTGGTTACACGTCCTATTATTCTCTCCCTCTCTGTTGTTCTCCTCTCCCTCTCCCTCTCCTATACGTTCTCCCTCTCTATGTTCCTCTCCTTCTCTCCCTATGTTGTTCTCCTCTCCCTCTCCATCGGAGCGGAATATGAATTCGATGACCTCTGTGTTTCCCTCTCTTTTTTCAGCTTTGTTACCAAGAAGGTTTTAGATTTTATATGCGCCTTGATTTTCTCTGGAACCCTTGCCCGGAGTATTTTTCTATCCAAGAATTTGGTACAACATCTACGTGTCTTGTGCATTTGATTCTGTACTCTTTGCGTGGTCTAAAGTGTCAAAACGTGGTTCACTTTCCCATTAAATGTGAAGTTCAATTTTTTGTACTGTATCTTGCAATACATATTCATTTGACATAACTACGTTATACGGCGTTTTCGGAAAATAACTATACCTCTTATAAAACCCCTAGAAATACAGTGCTTTTTTGATGTGTTGATGTGGGTGGTTATGCTATGTTCCTAAATACGTAATGAAAACGTGCACATCCAGTGTTTAGTGTACAAATCGGGGTTTTGGGAAAAATCGTACATGGAGGTGAGATTTTGTTTGGTTGGCATGGAACGTGCTCTTAAGATCTGTATTAACTAGTTAACCTTAGATACTTAACTAGGGTAACTTTACGAGTTTAGTTATTGATTACGGAAAACATCCTGCTGTAGTACTGGGGGTACTGGGCTTGGATCATTCTCGTTCATTTGTTCTGTAATAAAGTTGTATTACTCTGGATCAATACCAAGAAGGTTTGGTGAGGGTGGATGGGGGTGTGCTGGGTGGTGGAATGTCTTTGAATCTTCTGGATGATGTGGTATGTTGGTTTGGTTTGGGGAAATGTTTCGGACATACGGACATACCGGACATAAAGGTTTGATAGAGGAAGTTTCTCCCTCTCCTGGGGGAGAGGTGCAGGATCTATTTTCTTGACTTTGGTACGTCTGTTGGAGTACACTGCGTCCCGGAAATACCGTTCAGTTCATTTTGATATCTATGTATTCTGGGATACATATTTAGGGAGGGAATCAATGACATCCTATGCTTCCAAGAGGTGTATTACTTGTGGTGATGTTTACCACATGCTTCAATCTGGTGAAGGGTTTCCTGAGTACGGAAATCATACAGATTCTCGATGGTGTATTGAGTGTTATGGTTTGGTATTGGGAGCATTGAAGGATGTAAAGCCCAAGTTCATCAAGAGGACTGTGAATGTACTTGAGACGGAGATGTATTCTGGTGTAAATGTATCTCAGGTATTGGAGTGGGAGAGGGAGGAGATACTTGCTCATGAGGGGATGTTATATGCACGTAGGGTATTTGTTCCTCTTTTTGATACTGTAAATCCTGGTAACCACAACTCAGTGCGTCAGGTATTTGCGCAGGACGGGGAGTTCAAGGGAACGCCGTTTATTCTTTCTACTTGGTCATTATCTCCTGATAAGAATTCTGTTCTGATAGAGATGGAGTACAATGTTCTCTTAGATAAGCTTACGGTTCCTTGGAAGGAGTACAGGCGATGAGTTCATCTAATGATTCTTCTGTGAAAAAGAGGTCATCTATTCCCCCTTCGAGACCTTTATCTGAGAATCCTCCCTCTCCCTCTGAGTCCGAGCCTGAAGTTTATTATGTCCGTGTTTCAAGACCTTCATCAATACCTCGTATACCTATACATCCTGTACAGCCTGCATCTGGAACATTTCCATGTTCGGAGGATGTGCAGAAGATCCAGGATACATGTTCAGAGATCATAAAGATAACGGACGGTGTATTGAGGCGTAAGAGGAAGGTATGATCTTCAAATAATCCTGGTGGCATAACCTAGTATTGGGTTAGCGTAGGAGAGTCATGGATGAAAACAAGAGGCTCAAGTTAATCCAGGTGCATTACGAAGTACAATCTACATGTGTGCTTTGTCCATTTTCGTTGTTCTTCCAGGGAGACTGGGGAGTATGTACGAAGCATACGTATGAACACATGAACCATCATGGTGTTCTAGATTCTCCTAGGGGATTATGCATTCACAAATCTGGTGTGTGTTCTGATTTTGTGATGGACGATGGGAAGTTGGAATCTCTTCATGAGTTCAGAGCATTCTTGCCCACATTAATTCCGCCAAAGAAAGATTGATTCCCCGAGGATTTGTGGTATTTGTGTTGTTTCATGTCTTGATGAAAGGGACAATCAAATGTTATTGTCTGAGTTTCAGAATCTAATTTCCGTACATGAAGTGTTGATGCGTGAGTTCTCTGGGGCTCTTGAGCCTGGTGCATCATTGACACCGGAGATGGTCTTGAGGATCATTACGGATTTGAAGAATGGGGTGAAGGTTGATTTCAATGCGTACCAACCTCCTGTACCTCCGCCTCCTTCTCCTGGGGACATTTTGCTAGAAGCTTTAGAAGCTGATGATGTATCTGAGGGTAAAGAGATCATTCGAACGCTTCAGGTTAAGGCGCAAGTGCTGGATGAGATTTTTGATACTGTTCAGGAATCATACGAGATTCCTGAAGAGGACTGGGATGATTTGAAGGCTCAGATTGCTCATATGTGTGAGCTGGATGAGATTGATACATCTGAGATTGCGACATCTTTGAAGGATCTTAAAGGATCTCTTGATGAATCTAAGAGGGATCTTGTATCTTCTGTAGCATCATTGCGGGATGAGTTTAATGAAGCACTCTCCAATTTGGTACAGGAGTACTCGGAATCTGTTGAAGGGCTTCATGAGTGTATTGATTCATGTATACAAACATGTGAAGAAAGTGACGAGGAAGATTCGGGGTATCCCTCATGAATGGAAAGCACATATCTAATCTAGGGAAGTTTTACTGTTCCAAGTTCATCTCTATGGGTATTCCTATTACCAAGGGAGATGTAAAGACAAAGTTGATGGGGCCGGATTTATTGGCGCATGCACATTGGATGTGTACTCTTTTGTGTGTCCCCATTCCAGAAGATTCTGTTTCCAAGATGATGCGGTGGTTGTGTTTTGTGCAGGGAGTGTTTGCGGCGCAAGGAATTTACAGTGTGCACGAAATGCGTTGGCACAATGCGCCCAGGAAGTTGTCATCTGAGATAAGGGAGAGTATTGTGTTGTACAAGGGTCAATTGATGGTGTTGCAGAAACATCTCATTGATGAAAATCCCAAGGTACAAGAGGTACAAGATATGTGTGTACGTGATTTGTTAGGATCTGAGGAGGAGAGGAATATCCAATCCAAGATCCTTGAGTTAGAGAAGGTATTGTTGTTACAAGGATAACAAGGATAATTTTGATGAGAAAGAAATCTGTACCTTTACAGGATTGTGCTCCTGGGGAGTGTGTATTACTGATAAACACCAAAGTTCTAGCTTTGGTGATTCAGTATGGTGGTTCTGATTTCAGGATTGGAATTGGGACTCATCTTTCTGGTTGGAAGAAGATATTTCCTAAGTCATATTCTTCCATGAGTGAAGCTGTTAATGAAGTACAAAGGATGGGATTTGGTGGATACAGGTCAAAGAGTACCCATCGGAGGACTTGGCGTGAGCACAGGTTTGATGTTCAAGTCCGGGATTGGTTGAAGACATACAGGAAGGCTGGTTGTGGATGAGTAAGGTTGTTACGCTTATTGATTGTGATGGTGTACTAGCGGACTTTTCTTCTATGTTCGTTCGAGTTACCAAAGAGATTTTTGGTATTCAAGCTCGGATGACTGATGGAAAGAACTGGGATCATTTCGATTATCCTGAGGTTCGCGCCATTAAAGAGGACATTTGGAAGTACATCAAGGGAACTCCTGGTTTGATTCGGGGCCTGGAGAAGTTTTCTTATACGGATGAACTTCTTGGTACTTTGCGAGGTATTGGGGATGTAATTTGTGTTACATCGTTGATGGATGGTGGGTATTACGGAGTTGAGAGGATCAACTGGTTGATTGAGGAAGCTGGGTTTACGCGCTTCGATATCATGATTGCGTACCGGAAGTACCTCATCGAGGGTGACATTTTCATTGACGACAAGCCCGAGAACGTGGTAAAGTGGGCGGATCGTTGGTACTCGGATTATGGCTCTCCGGTGTTGTGGTCTGCACCTGGGAGATCTGTTCCTGTACAAGATGATCGTGTATTCTGCACATCATCTATACCTGATCTTCTTATTTACCTAAAGGAAGAGGGAAAGCTAAAGAATGCCTGAGGAAAAAAAGGTTCATGTAAAAGTATCTATTGTGTTGGAAACTTCATTCACATCCTTTGGAGATGAACGTTTAGATTCATTGGCCAAGGAACAAATCAAGACTTGGTGTTCAGAGGTTTTGAACGATGAAGAGTTCATTCCTCTGTTTGTAACGAACTCTCAAACTGAGAGTGATGCCATCTCAATAACAATCTCTGTACAATAGTACAATACATCGATAGGTGAATTATGTCTGAAGAAAATGATAAATACGTTTCTCCCTCTCTACCTACGCCTCAGGTTAATGGTCCTCCTGTATTTGAGGAAGCTCGAAGAGTTCATGCTGAGGTGAAGGAAGTAATGGAGCCCATGCCGGAGACGCTTCCTGATCCACATAAGGATTCGGAGCCAACTCCCGAGCCCAAACCTGAACCTATTGCAGATGTTGTTCCCCCTTCACCTCCCCGTGTTCTGGATTTTGAGTTGAAGTTGACGGAGATTGATGTTCAATCTGGTTCTATTCCTGTGACTTGGTGTTTGTCCAAGGAATGGTTGGATAATAACTCCATCAAAGATTGGTATGTGATGTTTGTTGTTGCGCCTATTTCTCCTGATGGAGGATCTGCTGAGTACAGAGGGTATGCGCGTCTTTCGGACATGATGGCATATGTTACATTCTTCCGTCCTGGTAAGAATAGGATTTATGCTAGGTTGACAAAATCCAAGTCTACTGTGTATTCTTGGATGGAGCGTCGTGAGGGTAAGTGGAGAGACAATGTGATCACGTATCCAAGGTACGACTTGGATATGGATAAGGTCAAGGGAGGTACTTGGGAGTACCAATTGTCTGGAGCTTATTCTGATTCTGTGGAATCAAGTATTGATGTTGACATGCCCAAGGAGTGTTTTGCTGGAGAGCCTTGGGATATTGAGAAAGCCTGGGTGAACTGGTTGTTTACATCCAAGGCTGTTGATCAGTGTGAGTTCCGCAAGCGCAGGATGTTTGCTTACACGATTCAGCCTTTGGTGTTTATGTTCTTTTTGTTCTTCAACATCTTAACTACACTTGTTCTAACTTTGTGTGGGTGTAAGGGCGTGAACTATTCGGTGATGTTTCATCCATTGTCTTCGTCTTGGTTTGATATCTCATCTGGAATTTCTGGATCGTACTATGCTTTGCCGTATGAGCCTCCGGCGAAGTATGTACTGATGCCTATTCCGCCCATGATGCTTTTCGCCTTTTTGTTAGGTTTCGTTACCAAAGGGTTTAAGTTTGGATTGTTGCTTGGGTTGTTACCATTGGGTGTAGTTTGCATTGTAACTTTGGCGGCATTTATTGCATATCTGATGCTTAAGATACCTCTATTTTACATGCTAGATCGTACCATTGGAAGATGGATTTCAAAGTTTATCGAGGAGTCTGATAAGGCTGCTCAATTGAGAGAGGTGGAATACAACAAGGTCCAGAGGGAATTCTTGTCATGTTCTTCTAGGATTCGCATCAAGTCTCTTTCGGATCTTCCCAAGCCAAAGAGGTCTATCAAGCTTAGGTTCCAGGGCTTGAAGTCAATGGTGTGCAAGCCATTTTCTAGGTAGTTTTAGATGTAAGCATAGGTGTAACATGGGGTTCTGTGATTTTTGTACATGTGAGAGCTGCACTGAGGGTACGAAGGGTTTGTTTCATGCTCTATGTGTAGATGGCAGGTACATATGTGACGTGTGTTACACTTATGATCTTTGCACATCTGATACACCTGGTGGTCCTCCCCGAAATCCTTCGGGACCATGTGATAATAAGGATTGTATACATAGACCAAAACTAATTGGTGAATGGATTGAATTCAAGGTCCCTGAGCTAGAGTGCTCATCTTGTGGATACTCTCCATGTATGTGTGATCAACAATAGGTGAAAAATGGATTACGGTGAACGTCAGCAACAAGCACTTTTTCTTATCTCTGTACTGAGAAAAGATCCTTCTATTCCCATTCCGATTGGAATTGCCAATCCGAATTTTCCTAAGACGTACGGAGAAATGGCAACAGAGATTGAGAACCAAAGCACTGTCGGTAAAGAACTGATGGCTGTTGCTGGAATGGTTATCTCTGCTATTATGTCCAACTCGAAAGTACAAGCCTATGGGCCACGTTAATCTTACCAAGAAATCTAAGCATCTAGCACTTGTTTTGCGCCATGATCCAAAGTCCATTGGTATTTCGATGGACTCCAATGGTTGGGTATCTGTGTTGGATCTTTGTAAGAAGATGCCAATTGAGTTAGCTGACCTTGAAGAGATTGTGCGTACAGACTCTAAGGGTCGGTATTCATTCTCTGATGATAAGAGCAAGATCAGAGCGAATCAGGGACATTCTATTGAGGTTGATGTACAGTTGAAAGAAGCTGTACCACCTGAGTTCTTGTATCATGGAACTGGCAAGAAGTCCGTTGACTCCATATACAAGGATGGTTTGAAGAAGATGTCCAGGTTGCATGTACATCTATCTGATAATCCTGAGACCGCAGTTTCGGTTGGTTCTCGTCATGGAGTTCCGGTAGTGTTCAAGGTGCATGCTTTGGAGATGTACGAGCAAGGTCATGTGTTTTATCGTTCCGAGAACGGAGTTTGGTTGACAGATCATGTCCCTCCGAAGTTCTTGCGGCATCATTCAAATGGGTCTTAGATGAGAAGGTATCTTAAGAGATTTTGGTTCAATCTGATCAGGCGCTTTTACGTGCCTAATTATGATGCTAATGAAGACTTCTCATGTATGGAGTGTGGGGAGCCCGTGCTGAGAAGGTACTTGTTCTGTTCTAAGAGTTGTGAGACCATCTTCTACAATAGGATTTAACATGTCTGACACCCATAAGGTTATTAGAATACTAGATTTAGAACCCAATCAAATTGTTATTGGACTAAGGATTAAGTCTCTTGTGTCTGATAAGCTTGGGAAAATAGTACAGATTGACAATGAGCATGGTGACATGTACTCTTGGATTCTGTGGGATGGAGATAATATCGCGTACTCTGGTTTTTATGGGAACGATTGCAAATGCGAAGTCAAATTGTAGAAATCCGTCATATGCTAGAGGAAGATATTGAAAAGGTGCATGCTTTTGGCCTTTCTGATTTTTCTTTCTCTGTAAGTAATGATGTCCATTTCTATGAGAAGGAAGAGTTGCTGGAGTGGATTCATACACCAAAGCAAAACATTCTTCTTATTGGCACTATGGATGGTGGAGTGGTAGGGTTTTTATACACTCACATCATATCTAAGTTGTGGGGTATTCTTGATGGGTTGTATGTAAAACCAGACTTAAGAGGTCATGGTATTGGTACCAAGATGTACAACACCGCATATCAAGAGCTACAATCCAGAGGCGTTGAATACATATCTGTTCAGCTAGATGTAAACGATTCTGATTCCAGAGGTTTCATTCTAAACAAAGGGTTCAGAACACTAAAAACGTACTCTTGGTATGGAAAAGACATTGAGGTCCATCCCAAGTGAAAGTGTAATCTAATGAATTCTGAAGTTCAAACACTACCACAACCATCCTCAAAGACAGTCAAAATTCATTTGACAAATTCGTTACGGGATGGTATCATTGTTCTCTGGATGTTGTCCATGGCATTTGGGGCGGCTGGTCTCATTTGCTGTGGTGTAGCGTCCTGGGAAGATCCGTTCTTTAGTATCATGTACTTAGGTTTGGGTATCTTCCTGGTCTTTGTGTGCGTAGGTCGCATCGTCAGGAAAGAATTAGAATATGCAAACTCGAAAGACTCTGGAAAAGATCGCATCAGATGGTTCTAGGTTCTCCAATCCTGTTCCTTTGACCGATCTTTGGATGACACAACACAAAGATCATTCTTTGGTAACGTGTTTTCATACTGTATTTTCTGGAACACAAGGTGCCAAGTACAAAGAGTGCCGATGTTATACGTGTTCTGTATCTGCCAGAGTACATGTGCAGGATGTAGAAGCTTGTATTGAAGATCCTCCTCAGATTCCTTCTAAAAAACGCCCTTCTAGAAAGAAGGTGTACTGATATATGGAGTTACATGAATCCGAAAGCTTTCCATATTGATCCAGCCAGGTATTTATCTGGGCCATCTCCTATACGTCTAAGTTCATCCTTCTTACCTTACGCCGAAGAGTCTTGGCTTATCAATGTTCCTAGAAGAGATGATAGAAAGGCTCAAGCTCTTGCGCAGTGTCGTGCTCAAGGTTTCGAGCCTTTTGTATTTCCAGCATACGATGGCAAGGTTCTAACGCTTGAGAATAAGAACTCAAGGTCGGATCGTTTTGGAGTGAACCTGCATATGACTTCTGGTGAGTTGTGCTGTACTCTCTCGCACACAGCTGTTCTACGTTCAGCATACGCTCGTGGAGTGAAGTCTCTTCTCATTATGGAAGATGATATAGTTTTCACTCCTGATTTTCATCCAGAGTTCAAGTTGTTTTGGGATGAGAAGCCTGAAGATATGTCAGTGTGTTGGGGTACTTATGAATTTGGTAAGGTACAACCCACTCCAGTATCTGAGCATGTTCAGAAGCATAATTACTCATTTTTGTCTTTGTTTGTTATTTACAATGAACATGCAATCAAGACAATAGTGCAGGATTTGAGTACTTCTGATGCTCACTTCTTTGTTTGGGATGAGTACTTCATGTTGCGTGCTCCTATTCTTGGATTGAAGGTTTATGGTCCAAGGAAGAAGTTGATGAGACCATTCAATCATACTGGTGATTCTGATATTGAGATACCAAAAGGATAATTAATGGCAAGGTCATCTGTATCAAGAGAAGAATTTGCTGCTTTAGAGCTTCAAAACAAAGTCCTAAGGGCTCAGATTGAATCTTTGCGTGTGAATCATGGTGAGTATCCTTATCATGGTTGTGGAGACAATTCCTGTATAATAATACAGCCTCAAGGAATGGGTACAAATGGTGGCTGTAGGTGTGGTGAGCGTGAATTGCGTCGTGCTGTTCTTTGGCTTCATCGAAAAGTCCAGTTCCAAGCTCTAAGCATTCAAGATCTGAAGAAAGAGCTAGCAAAAGCTGAGTCAAAGATCCTACAACTTGAGGTTGGAATATGACCAAAGAGTTATGGGAGGAGTTTATAGTAGATGTTAAGCCGCCTAAGAATATGGAGCATCTTGTGGACAGTGTTCCAGTTTGTGGGTTATGTGGTAACTCTGGTATTGTAGAGACGAATGCCAAGACACCTTATGGCGTTCCTTGTGGAATACGTAAGTTTTGTATTTGTCCCAATGGAAGAGCGTTGAAAAAATCTCATGTATCCTAAAAACCCAATTACATTAGAAGAAGCGGCTGAAGTACTTGCTGAATTTGCGAAGACAGCTCCTGGGAGACTTCCTGAGCGAGTCCAGGTAGCTATTGATATTGCTAAATCTCCGTCTAGGATTCATGCGCTACGTAAGCGTATTGAGTCTATCATCTCTGTACACAGTACTCAGTACATTGATGGGGAAGAGATTCGCAACCAACTTCATCACGCTATTAAGG
>Ga0075029_100000800_pt1 | contig 18117 bp, 18 predicted proteins | sample LitLauG_LLR_2013_FD_71391 | JGI IMG/M metagenome (GOLD analysis project Ga0075029, IMG submission 71391) | Freshwater sediment microbial communities from North America - Little Laurel Run_MetaG_LLR_2013 | ecosystem: Environmental > Aquatic > Freshwater > Creek > Sediment | place: USA...
GCGGTTAGGCGATGTCGGCCCTTACGGGCCCGACACGCCGCGCAAGCGACGGTGACAAGAAAGCCCGATCGCCGGGGAGATCACGAAGTAGACCGTTAAAACCATTGCGCGGGGAATGTCGGTTGAATCCGTCTGGACCTGTGGTGACTACGCTCGTGCGCTCTTTATTTCGCGCTCGAGGCTGCGGGTGCAACGAGCATCCGGCATTCCCTGCGCCCTCTATCTTCTTGAGGGACAGATTAACGCACAACTCGGACGTATTGCGCCGCGAGAAGGCGGACATGTGCCTGCCCGCACGGCGGTGCGATTCCACGCTATCGTCTGCACTTGACGGGTCGCGGGCACGTCTTCCCGGCCATGCTGGTCTTTACATTATCTCGGTTAGCGACATAAACCGCTGCCCGGAACAATTTCGCTTGCTTGGCGAGCGTTGTTAATAAAGAGGGTGAAAAACGCAATGTCCGGTTCGGGCACTGACAAGACCAAATCCGGCTTTGACCTCTCCGGCCCCCTCATCATCCTGGTCGAGCCGCAGCTTGGCGAAAATATCGGCATGGCGGCCCGCGCGATGGGCAATTTCGCGCTGACGCGGCTGCGTATTGTCAATCCGCGTGACGGTTGGCCGAACCTCAGCGCGCAGCGGGCCGCCGCCGGCGCCGACCATATTCTGGCGGGCGCCGAATTGTTCGACACGGTCGAGCAGGCTGTCTCCGACTGCACGCTGTTGTTTGCCACAACGGCCCGCGCCCACGACCAGGCCAAGCCCGTGGTGGGACCTGACGTCGCCGCGGCAGAGATGGTCGGACAGATCGGCAGCGGCGGCACGGTCGGAATTCTCTTTGGTCGCGAGCGCTATGGGTTGCAGAACGAGGAAGTCGGGCTTGCCAACCGCATCATCACTTTCCCGGTCAATCCGGGCTTTGCATCGCTCAACCTGGCACAGGCGGTGCTCCTGGTCGGCTACGAATGGTTCAAGCTTGCGACCGCCGCCGCGTTGCCGTTTGCGATGCCCGAGCGTTCAGAGCCTGCCTCCCAGCACCAGATGCAGGCGTTCTTCGACAATCTGGTCCGTGAGCTCGACAAGGTCGAATTCTTGAGGCCCGCAGAGAAGCGCGACACCATGCTGGTGAACTTGCGTAATATCTTCACCCGCATGAGCCCGACCAAGCAGGACATGCACACGCTGCACGGCGTGGTGATGGCGATCGCGGAGGGCCGAAAAGGTCCGGCCAAGGGCGGCGTGCTCGATGGTGCACAGGCGACACGGCTGCGCGCGCTCCTGGCCGAGCACGGGCAGGGCGCCATGCCGTCGCAAAGTGGCACCTTGCGCGGACTGGCGCGACTGCTGCGACGCAATCCGACCGATGCCGAGCGTTTGCTGTGGCAAGCGCTGAACCGCGATCGCCGCTTCGCCGGCCAGTTCAAACGGCAGACGCCGGTAGGTCGGCATATTCCGGATTTCGTCTGTTTCGTGCACCGGATTGCGATCGAATTGATCAATCCGGCCGAGAGCGAGGCAATCGTGAAGGATCGCGTGGAGCGAGGTGCATGGCTCCAGGCGCGTGGCTACCAGGTGGTGAAGATGGCCGTCGCCGATGTCGAGAGGGATCTGGCGAGCGAACTCGATCGGCTGGCTTCGTTTTTGACCGGGGGCAATGGACGCTGATCCATCATTTCCAGGTCGCGAGAGGCGAATTTCTCTCCGGCTGCCAGGATTATTGGCAACGGATCAGGGTTCCATCACAAGACCTGGTCAAAAAACTGCAGGGAGAACCGAACATGCGTTCTGCCAAGCTCACACCGCTCGCCTCCTGAACTAACCTCGTTTTGAACTGGAGCTATGACCGATGAAGAAGTCGCCGCGTTCGCTTGAGCTTGTGCTGGCTCTCAGTTACCTCCTCATGTTGCCAATCGCCGCGATGTCGCAGGCGAGGGCGCAGGGCACCCCGCCCGGCGCGCTCGAAGTGCCCGCCAAAAAGATCCCGGTACCCACCGATGTGAGCCCGCAATTGCAGAAGATCATCGGCGCACCCTTGCGGTCGAACTGGGATATCCACCCCAGAACCGGCGAGGAATGGAAGCCGGTCGCCGATGCCGGCGCAGCCGCGTTGATCAAGACCGTGCCCGGCATGCTCGAACGGCTCAAGGTGAAGGTCGAGAAGACCACCATCGATGGCGTGCGGGCATTCGTCGTCACTCCCGAGACCATCGCGCCGGAAAACCACAACCGGCAGCTCATCCACATGCATGGCGGCTGCTATGTCCTCAATCCGGGCGAAGCCGGTCTGCCGGAAGCGATCCTCATGGCTGGCTTCGGGCACATCAAAGTGATCTCGGTAGAGTACCGCATGCCGCCGGAAGCTTATTTTCCGGCCGCGCTCGATGACGGTATTACGGTCTGGAAGGCGGCGCTGAAGAACACGGATGCCAGGAACATGGCGATCTTCGGCACCTCGGCCGGCGGCGCGTTGACGATGGAAATGGTGTTGAAGGCAAAGCAACTCGGGCTGCCGCTGCCCGGCGCAATCGCGCCGGGAACGCCGATGTCGGATGTCACCAAGGTAGGCGACAGCTTTCAGACCAACGCGATGCTCGACAACGTGCTGGTTTCTCCGGACGGTTTCTGCGATGACGGCGCAAAGGTCTATGCCAACGGGCACGACATGATGGACCCGTTGCTGTCACCGGTTTACGGCGACATGAAGGGATTTCCGCCGACCATCCTCACCAGCGGAACGCGCGATCTTTTGCTGAGCAATACGGTTCGCGTTCACCGCAAGCTCCGCGAGGCTGGCGTCGAGGCCTCGCTGCAGGTCTATGAGGGCATGTCGCACGCGCACTACCTGCGCGACGATACCGCGCCGGAGACGAGGGAAGTGTTCGAGGAGATCGCAACCTTCTTCGACAAGCACCTTGGAAAATGACAACGCAAAATTGGCGAGCAGGTGGCATCGCGCCGCCTGCCCGCCTGTATTTGCCGCGATTGTTCAGCCGCGCTGCCGCTCGTTCCGGTCTCCTCAAGACGCGGAGACCCCGAAAAAGGGAGTGCGAATTGGCGACAGGCTCGTTGCCCTTGCAAGATGAGCAAAAGCATATTTCATGGGCGCCTCGTCGCGGCCATCGACGGCTACCTGAAATTGAGGCAATAGACCGGTGATTTCCCGGGACAATCCCGGGCTGACGAATGTAAAGGAGTGATACATGAAGCGATCCGACCTCACTGAAAAGCTGCTCGACATCAAGCGCGAGAAGGGCTGGACCTGGAAATACATTTGCGAAGAGGTGGGCGGCTATTCCGAGGTACTGATCGTCGGCGCCATTCTGGGGCAGATGAAGCTGACCAAGCCGCAGGCCGCGAACGCGGCCGAGCTGTTCGGACTCTCCAAGTCGGAAACCGCGATGCTCAACGAGGTGCCGATGCGCGGCGCGGCGATGCCGCCAACCGATCCCTTGATCTATCGGTTCTACGAACTGGTCATGATCAACGGTCCGGCGTGGAAGGCGCTGATCGAAGAGGAATTCGGCGACGGCATCATGTCGGCAATCGATTTCGATATGGTGATGGAGCGGCTGCCCAATCCAAAGGGCGACCGGGTCAAGATCACGATGTCGGGCAAATTCCTCCCCTACAAATACTATGGGGCCAGCGGCAACGTGCCGGAGTATGGATTCAAAGAGGGATAGTGCTTCGAGATGAAGTGAAGCCGAGATGACGCGAAAGCTTCAACGTGCCTTGGCCATCCCTCGAGACGGCGCTTAAGCGCCTCCTCGGGATGAGGTGGTCTTTTTTTTGGCCCGATTTCGGACCCTCGTGGTGAGGAGCTGGGCTCGTTGCGAAGCGTCTCGAACCATGAGGCCGATGCTGCAAAAACATCCTCGCTATATTCCCGCCTTCACCTGCGCAATCGCGTGTACCAGAAATTCGCCCATTTGGTTGCGGATATCTGCTTCCGTGATCGCAATTCCCTTGCCGGTAAGATCGCTCATCAGTTTGGCGACTACGGCTGCATCGCCGCCTTCGCTGAATTCGGCTGCGACGATTTCCCTGGAATAAATGGTGGCGTCTTCGCCTGACAATCCGAGCTTTGCTGCTGCCCACAAACCGATGAGACGGTTGCGTCGCGCCTCCGCCTTGAACTTCAGCTCCTCATCAACCACGAACTTCTTCTCGAAGGCTTCCTCGCGCTTGTCGAATGTTGTCATGACAAGGGTTCCTTTCGGTGCCGGACGGTCTGGCGGCCTCGTTGCGGCGAGGTGCCGGGATGCCTAAATATTAGAGCGAATCACGGGGCAGCGATCCCCCAAAAGTCGCAGTCAAACGTGGTAAAAACCTGTCCGGGAGGGCCGGATCGATTGTACTGGATTGGCCAATCGGATAGGTTCGATTCCAGGCCCGGTTCTTGTTCTGTTTCCCGTCCCTGGCCTTCACGGCAGCTCCGTCGTGGGTCTTCCCTTCTGGCATCCGGAGCACACCAAATTGATGGATTTCAACAACACACGGTACATACCAATGAGCCGTCGACGCCGCATCTATGAAGGCAAAGCCAAGGTTCTTTACGAGGGGCCGGAGCCGGGAACCTTGATCCAGCACTTCAAGGACGATGCGACCGCCTTCAACAAACAGAAACACCAGGTGATTGAGGGCAAGGGTGTCCTGAACAATCGCATTTCGGAATACCTGTTTCAACACCTCAACGACATCGGGGTCCCCACCCATTTCATTCGCCGCCTCAACATGCGCGAACAGCTGATTCGCGAAGTCGAGATCGTGCCGCTCGAGGTGGTGGTGCGGAACGTGGCGGCGGGATCGTTGTCCCAGCGCCTCGGCATCGAGGAGGGCACTCAGCTGCCGCGCTCGATCATCGAGTTCTACTACAAGAACGACCAGCTCAACGATCCCATGGTTTCCGAGGAGCACATCACGGCGTTCGGCTGGGCCACGCCGCAGGAGATCGACGACGTCATGGCGCTGGCGATCCGCGTCAACGACTTCCTCACCGGACTGTTTCTCGGCATCGGCATTCGCCTCGTCGATTTCAAGATGGAGTGCGGACGCTTGTTCGAAAACGAAATGATGCGAATTATCGTAGCCGACGAGATTTCCCCCGATTCCTGCCGGCTGTGGGACATCAAGTCGAACGAAAAGCTCGACAAGGATCGTTTCCGTCGCGACCTCGGCGGATTGCTGGAGGCCTATACCGAAGTCGCCAAGCGGCTCGGCATTTTGATGGAAAATGAGCGCCCGGCGGGCTCGGGTCCGGTGCTGGTCAAGAGCTGAGGTCGCTTACGTGAAAGCGCGTGTCACGGTCACCCTCAAATCAGGCATCCTTGACCCGCAGGGCAAGGCGATCGAAGGCGCGCTGAAATCGCTCGGCGTCGATGGCGTGGCCAGCGTTCGTCAGGGCAAGGTGTTCGACATCGAGCTTTCCGGCTCCGACAGGGCCAGGGCGGAAGCGGCGCTGAAGGACGCTGCCGACAAGCTGCTCGCCAACACGGTGATCGAGAATTACCGCGTCGAAGTCTTGAGTTAGATTTTTTCCTCTCCCCTTGCGGGAGGTGGCGAGCGAAGCGAAGCCGGGTGAGGGGCTTGTTCGATTTGCCTTCAATTTGGCCCCTCACCACCTCTCCCGCCGGGTAGAGGGAAGAGACGAGGTTCGTCCAGAATGAAATCCGCCGTTCTCGTCTTTCCCGGAATCAATCGCGAACGCGACATGGCGCGCGCGCTCAGGCTTGCGTCCGGTTACGAACCCGCGATGGTCTGGCATGCCGAGACATCGCTGCCGGTGGGCACCGATCTCGTAGTGATTCCCGGCGGATTTTCCTATGGCGACTATTTGCGCTGTGGCGCCATCGCCGCGCGCGCCCCGGTGATGGATGCAGTTCGCGCCTTTGCCGCCAAAGGCGGCCTGGTGCTCGGCGTCTGCAATGGTTTTCAGATTCTGTGCGAGGCGGGGCTTTTGCCCGGCGTCTTGATGCGCAACGCACGGCTGAAGTTCATCTGCCGCGACGTGCATCTGCGGGTCGAACGCTCAGACACCCCGTTTACCCGCGGCTACAATGCGGGCCAGGTCATTCGCGTACCGGTCGCCCATGGCGAGGGCAATTATGAAGCCGATGAAGAGACATTGAAACGGCTCGAGGGCGAGGGGCGGGTGCTCTACCGTTATTGTGCGGCGGACGGGACCGTCGAGGAGCGCGCCAATATCAATGGCGCGGCGCATTCGATCGCGGGCGTCGTCAGCGAGCGCGGCAATGTGCTCGGCATGATGCCGCATCCCGAGAACCATGTCGAAGACATCATGGGCTGCACCGATGGGCGCGGCCTGTTCGCGGGCCTTGTCGCGCATCTGGATCGCGCAGCGTAGGCGCAAACTCTTCATGCGATCAAACGAGCCGCAGATCACCCCCGAACTCGTCGCTGCCCACGGGCTCAAGCCGGACGAGTATGAGCGAATCCTCAAGTTGATCGGCCGCGTGCCGACTTTCACGGAACTCGGGATTTTCTCGGCGATGTGGAACGAGCACTGCTCGTATAAATCCTCGCGCATCCATCTGCGCGCCCTGCCGACCAAGGCGGCATGGGTGATTCAGGGGCCGGGCGAAAACGCGGGCGTCATCGATATCGGCGATGGCCACGCCGTGGTTTTCAAGATGGAGAGCCACAACCATCCGAGCTACATCGAGCCCTATCAGGGCGCGACCACCGGTGTCGGTGGAATCCTGCGTGACGTATTCACCATGGGTGCTCGCCCGATTGCCTGCCTGAATGCGCTCAGTTTTGGCTCGCCTCAACATCCCAGGACACGCCACCTCGTCTCTGGCGTGGTCGCCGGTATCGGCGGTTATGGAAACTCGTTCGGCGTGCCGACCGTCGGCGGACAAACGCGGTTCCACACCCGCTATGACGGCAATATCCTCGTCAACGCGATGGCGGTGGGGCTCGCGGACGCCGACAAGATCTTCTATGCGGCTGCGTCCGGAGTGAACATGCCGATCGTTTATCTCGGCTCCAAGACCGGCCGCGACGGCATACACGGCGCTTCCATGGCGTCGGCCGAGTTCGACGACGACTCCGCCGAGAAGCGGCCAACCGTGCAGGTTGGCGATCCCTTCGCAGAAAAGCTTCTGCTGGAGGCGTGCCTTGAGATCATGGCCAGGGGATGCGTGATTGCGATCCAGGACATGGGTGCAGCGGGCCTGACCTGTTCGGCAGTGGAGATGGGTGCCAAGGGCGATCTCGGCGTCGATCTTGATCTTGGTGCCGTGCCGACCCGCGAGACCGGCATGACCGCCTATGAGATGATGCTCTCGGAAAGCCAGGAGCGCATGCTCATGGTGCTCAAGCCGGAAAAGGAAAAAGAAGCGGAGGCGATCTTCCGCAAATGGGGATTGGATTTCGCCGTTGTGGGCCACACCACGCCGACCAGGCGTTTCGTGGTCAGGCATGGCGGCCAGGTGATGGCCGACTTGCCGATCAAGGAACTGGGCGACGAGGCGCCCGTCTACGACAGGCCGCATGCGGCCTCGCGGCGGCTACCTGTGATTCATGCGCGCGAGGTGAAACCGCCGATGGGAGTTGTCGAGGCGCTGGAAAAACTGATCGCGACGCCCGAGCTCTGCTCGAAGCGCTGGGTGTGGGAACAATATGATCACGTCATTTTGGGCAATACGGTGCAGCGGCCCGGCGGCGACGCCGCAGTCGTGCGTGTCCAGGACGGGCCCAAGGGACTGGCGCTCACCGTCGACGTCACGCCGCGCTATTGCGAGGCCGACCCGGTTGAAGGCGGCAAGCAGGCGGTGGCGGAAGCCTGGCGCAACATCACCGCGGTTGGCGGCCGGCCGCTTGCGATCACCGACAATCTGAATTTCGGCAACCCGGAGCGGCCCGAAATCATGGGCCAGTTCGTCGGTTGCCTGAAGGGCATTTCGGACGCCTGCCGTGCGCTCGATTTCCCGGTCGTGTCCGGCAATGTCTCGCTCTATAACGAGACCAACGGCCGCGGCATCCTGCCGACGCCATCGATTGGCGGCGTCGGGCTGCTCGACGATTTCACCAAATCCGCCACGCTCGCGTTCAAGGCCGAAGGCGAGGCAATCCTGCTGATCGGCGAAACCCACGGCTGGCTCGGTCAATCGGTTTACCTGCGCGACGTCTGCGGCCGCGAGGAGGGCGCGCCACCTCCGGTTGACCTTGCAGCCGAGAAACGCAACGGCGATGTCGTGCGCGGCATGATCCACGCGCGCACTGCAACGGCCGCCCACGACGTTTCCGACGGCGGCCTTCTGATCGCGCTCGCCGAGATGGCGATTGGGGGCGGAATCGGTGCGCAGTTGCTGGCGCCGCCCGCCTCGATCGTGCCACATGCGTATTGGTTCGGCGAGGATCAGGCACGCTACGTCGTGACTGTGCCGGCCGAGCAGGCGGGACTGGTGCTGGCAAAAATGAAGGGCGCGGGCGTGACCTGCGCTCGGATCGGCACCACCGGCGGTGGTTCGATCGCGATTGCCGGCGAGGACCCCGTTGCCGTTGCGTCGTTGAAGGAAGGATTCGAAAGCTGGCTTCCCGCTTACATGAGCGGCAAGGCTTAGGAGCTGGCCGATTCGCGCGTCCCGGCACGACGAGGCCTCACGCCACTTCCTCGATTTTGACCTTGTCGGGATAGAAGGCAAGATGACCGGAAATTTCGGTCATCGCGGGGAACGGCGTCTCGTAAGTCCAGATCGCGTTCTCTACCCTCTTGCCGTCAGCGACGATGGAGAAATAATTCGCGTCTCCCTTGTAAGGGCAGTGCGTCACGCGTTCCGTGCGCGCCAATAGCTCCATGTTCGCATCCTTGCGCGGTAGATAATTTACCGCTGGATAGCTCGCTTCCTTCAGCGTCAGCGCGTTCGTGGAGTCGGCAATGACGACGCCATCAAGCGAAACGCGGATGCGCCTGGGGTTTGCGGCGATGGTGATCGGGTGGTCGGGGCCGGGTAGTTTCATGGGTCACCCTCTTGGCTGGCCCGGTCGATCGCAAGAAAACGATCCGGTCAGTTTTGTAATGTTGGGACACTTATATAGTGCATCAAGGCGTGACCCAGAAGGGCGTTCGCGCTAAATTGAAGGCTGCGCCGGGCCGTCGGCCGCTGTTTGAAGCGCGGCGGTTCAGCGCGGAATGGTCAACACGCCGGCTTGTCGTTTGAGCATGATCTCCGCGCAAATGCGTTACCCGCGTTTGTCGCGAGGGAAGGCCGGTTCCCTTGCGGATCATGCCAAAGGCGAATGGGAGAAATATCGGATGCCGATGGATGCCCGCGATATCGAGTCGATGATCAAGGCAGCTATACCCGACGCCGAGGTAACGATCCGCGATCTTGCCGGCGACGGCGACCACTATGCGGCGACCGTGATCTCGGAATCCTTCCGCGGCAAATCCCGCGTTCAGCAGCACCAGATCGTTTATAAATCGTTGCAGGGGCAGATGGGCGGCGTGCTGCACGCGTTGGCTCTGCAGACGGGAGTACCGGATTGACCTGATCCGGGACGGGGCGATTCGGGAAGCCGCTGGATTTCGGGCAGGGCGCCATGGCGTGGGATAGCGAACGCGGCCCGTGGTTTCGTCCCATCGTGGCACATCAGCACAGCCGCGTAACCTACGCGGAATTGTTGTTTGACCTGGTGTTCGTATTCGCGGTGACCCAGGTCTCACACACCCTTCTTGCCAATTTTACTCCGCTCGGAGCGCTGCAAACGACCCTTCTGCTGCTGAGCGTGTGGTGGGTCTGGGTATACACTTCCTGGATCACCAATTGGCTCAATCCCGAACTGACGCCGGTTCGCATCCTCCTGTTCGTGTTGATGCTGGGCGGGCTCGTGCTTTCGACTTCGATACCGAAGGCGTTCGACTCGCGAGGGCTGTGGTTCGCAATCGCCTATGCTGCGATGCAGGTCGGGCGAACCATCTTCTGGCTGGCGTCGACGCCACGGGCACGGATGGCGGCGCGAATGAACGCGATTCGCATCCTGGTCTGGCTGTCGGTCTCGGCGATGTTCTGGATCGCCGGGGGCATTGCGGAGGGCCACGCGAGGCTGGTGCTGTGGGCACTTGCGCTCGGGATCGAATATATCTCGCCCGCCGTGCGGTTCTGGATTCCGAAATACGGCGCATCGTCGGTGGCGGACTGGTACGTCGAGGGCGGCCACATGGCCGAACGCTGCGCCGGTTTCATCATCATCGCGCTTGGCGAATCCATCGTCGTTACCGGCGCCACCTTTGCCGACCTGACCTGGACCGGGGAGGTGGTTTCTGCCTTTCTGTCGGCCTTCGTCGGTTCACTCGCGATGTGGTGGATTTATTTCCACAAGGGCGCGGAGGCCGGCTCCGAACTGATCTCGAATTCGAACGAGCCCGGACGGCTGGCGAGGCTTGCCTACACCTATCTGCATCTGCCGATCGTTGCCGGTATCATCCTGTCAGCGGTAGCCGACGACGTCGTGCTTCAGCATCCCGTCGGGCATTCCGATTCAAGGACGGTGCTGAGCACGGTCGGCGGGCCGCTGCTGTTTCTGGTCGGAACGATCCTCTTCAAGCATACCATTCGCGGCTTTCTGCAGCTCTCACATGGGGTCGGCATCATTGCGCTTTGCGTGCTGGGTTGGTTTGGTCACGCGTTTTCGCCGCTGGCGCTGTCCGTTCTTACGACAGCGCTGATGATTGTGGTTGCGACCTGGGAATCGATCTCGTTACGGTCGGCATCGGCCAAATCCCCGGAGCAATCGGCCTCCGAGAAAGCTCAGTCCGAAGTCACCAGCGCGTGAACCGAGAACATGCCCGCCGCGTCCGTCCAGGATTCCAGCGGCGTCCAGCCGGTGGTGCGTGCGAGCGCGGTAAAGCGCTCGATGCTGTACTTATAGCTGTTCTCGGTGTGGATGCTTTCGCCGGGACGGAACGAAAACTTCTTGCCCAGCACCCTGGCTGTAAACGCCTTCTTGCTGATCAGGTGCATCTCGATGCGATGGCGATCGCGGTTGTAGATTGCGCGATGGACAAACGTGCCGACGTCGAAGTCGCCGCCCAATTCGCGGTTGATGCGGTGAAGCACGTTGAGATTGAAACGCGCGGTGACGCCCGCCGCATCGTTGTAGGCATCATAGAGCACGCGCTCGTCCTTCTCGAGATCCACGCCGATGACCATGCGCGCGCCCTTGCCGAGGATGCCGCGGGCGCTGCGCAGGAATGCGCAAGCCTCGTGCGGTTCGAAATTGCCGAGCGTGGAGCCGGGAAAGAATCCGACCTTCGGCATCGCATGGATCGCCTCGGGAAGATCGAACGGCAAGGTGAAATCCGCCGCCACCGGGTGGACCTGAAGTTTTGGGAAATCCGCACGCAAGGCAGCCGCTTGCGTCTGCAGGAAGTCGCCGGAAATATCCACGGGAACGTAGGCGGAGAGTGCGCATTCGCTCAGCAGCAGCCGCACTTTGGTTGTGGCGCCCGCGCCGAATTCCACGAGTGCTGCGCCCTTCGCAATGAATGCAGCGATCGCGCGGCTGCGATCCCGCAGAATCGCAAGTTCGGTGCGGGTCGGGTAATATTCCGGCAACAGCGTGATCTGTTCGAACAGTTCCGAACCGGCAGCGTCGTAGAAGTATTTCGGCGACAGCCGTTTGGGATGCTGCGACAGATCGTCGAGCACGTCGCGGGCAAATGCCGAGGTCGGTTCGTCGAGATGGTGTGCTTCGGCCAAAGCGGTGGCGTGCACGTTCATGACAGTCTCCCGAACGCGCATTCGTGGCGCGCTTTGAGGTCGAATTTTCTAGTCGGCATATTCGGCGAGGCGCAGCCCTGTGAATTGCCAGCGGTGGTGAGGATAGAAGAAGTTGCGATAGGTGACACGGCTGTGACCGTCAGGTGTCGCCAGCGAAGAACCGCGCAGCACGAGCTGGTTGACCATGAACTTGCCGTTATATTCGCCGAGCGCGCCCTCCACGGCGCGATAGCCGGGATAGGGCGAATAGGAACTGCGGGTCCACTGCCAGACTATTCCAAACGGGTCGTTGAGATGACCACCGCGTGCCGCGACTTCCCACTCCATCTCGGTCGGCAGATGCCTGCCGCTCCAGCGCGCAAAAGCATCGGCCTCGTAGTAGCTGACGTGACATACCGGAGCCGCAGGATCGACCGGCCTTAGTCCGGCCAGCGTCATGACATGCCATTCGCCGTCGATCTGGCGCCAGTAGCCCGGCGCCTGCCACTGCTCGGAATTTACGGTCGCAAAGCCGTCCATCAGCCAAAGCGTCGGCGTCGAATAGCCGCCGTCCGCCATGAACTTTAGCCACTCGGCGTTGCTGACGAGGTTGCGCGCAAGGCGAACCGGACCGACCAGGGCGCGGTGTGCCGGCTTTTCATTATCGAAATGGAACGTGTCCGTCGCGTGCCCGATGCTGTGGATGCCTTCCTTGATCTCAACCCATTCATCGACCGTGCGCGCTGTTGCGGGGATGCGCCACGAAGGATCGTAGGCAGGCGCAATCGGATTCTGTGAAAAGGCGTGCAGGATATCTGTCAGCATCAACTCCTGGTGCTGTTGCTCGTGGTTGAGACCGACCTCCACCAGCGGCGCGATCGCGGATAGCTTTTTGTCCGAAGCTTCGCGAAAGAACTTTATCGTCGCAGCATCGACATGCCGCCGGTACGCCGTGATTTCCTCGGCACCCGGCCGGGTCAAATGGCCGCGTTGATGCCTGGCATGACGGGGCCCGGCAGTGACGTAGTAGGAGTTGAACAGGAAGGCGTAGTCGGGGTGAAAGAGTTTGTATCCCGGGCAGTGTTCGCCGAGCAGGAATTGCTCGAAAAACCAGGTGGTGTGGGCGCGGTGCCATTTCGCAGGGCTTGCGTCCGGCATCGACTGGATCAGTTGATCTTCTGCTGTCAGGGGGGCGGCGCGCCGCTCGGTCTCATTCCGCACCGCAAGAAAGGCCTCTGCCAGATCTTCGGCAAGGCCGGCCGAGGCGGAGAACAGTGACGGCAAAGGGGCGGCGAGCGCGGCGGATGCTGGGTTCGTCACTGGTGTCTCCGGTCAGGGGGGAGAACGTTGGTCTGGCAGGGCGGTTCCGCGAGAACAGCCTGTCCTAGATAGGGGTTCCCCTCGGGGAAAAAAGCCTCCCCCGACGGAATCGGACCACCAGGTACGTCCCCGACCACGAGGTTGTTACCGGATTGGACGGTCCGTTTGCCCACAAGCCGCGCGGCGGAACGGGCTCCGCATGCCAGCCCATCGTCAATTTGTTTTGGATGCACAAAGGCTTTGGGGTACATATATCGCCAGTAACGGGTTCGATTGGCTGATGGCCGCCGGCCAGGCCGCGGGCGGGTTCGTGCCCCGAAAAGGAACTGGATATGAGCATCGAACAATTCATCGATAACGAAGTGAAGTCGAACGACGTCGTGCTTTTCATGAAGGGCACGCCGCAGTTTCCGCAATGCGGCTTCTCCGGACAGGTCGTGCAGATCCTCGATCATATCGGGGTCGGCTATAAGGGGCTCAACGTGCTCGAGTCCGCCGATCTGCGTAACGGCATCAAGACCTACTCCAACTGGCCGACCATTCCGCAACTCTACGTCAAGGGCGAATTCGTTGGCGGCTGCGACATCATCCGCGAGATGTTCCAGGCCGGCGAACTGCAGCAGCTCTTCGCAGACAAGGGCGTAACGGCCTCGACGCCGGCCTGAGCTTGGTCTCGCGCCGGCTAAAATCGGCGCGGCTGGAAGTCATCGTCGCCGACATCACGACGTTGCGCGTTGACGCGATCGTCAACGCGGCGAACACTTCGCTTCTGGGGGGCGGTGGCGTCGATGGGGCGATCCACCGTGCCGCAGGGCCAGAGCTCGTTGAGGAATGTCGCGGGCTCGGAGGCTGCGAGACTGGCGACGCCAAAATCACTTCCGGCTATCGGTTGCCGGCCACGCGCGTGATCCATGCCGTCGGCCCGGTCTGGGAAGACGGTCGCCGTGGCGAAGATCGCGCGCTTGCATCGTGCTACTCCCGCGCGATCAGACTATGCCAGCACCACGGGCTGGCCTCGGTAGCATTTCCGGCAATCTCGACCGGCGTTTATCGTTTTCCGCCGGATCGCGCGGCCCGAATAGCGGTCTCGACCGCTCTCGAGGCGCTGCAAACGACGCCCGTTGTCAATCGCGTAATTTTCTGCTGCTTTTCGGACAAAAGCGCCGACCTTCATGCGCAGGCACTGGCCGAATTCGGCGATCCCTGTAGCGAATAGGCTGGCCGATACTCTCCACCGGTGCCGCAGCGTTGGGTCAGATCATGAAGCCATCGAGGATTGGCCACGCCGCGCGATGCTTCCTCGCGGCGATCCTGGTCGCGTTTCTCGTTGCGATTGCGCCCGGCACCGGCAGCGGCGAAGTGCTGCTTCCGGTCTCGGCCGGATTTTCCCAAGCCGGGCTCGCGCGCGTCCGCCACTACATGCAAAACGAGATTTCGGCTGGCCGGATCCCCGGCGCGGTTGTCCTGATCCAGCAGCACGGCCGGCCTGTTTTGTTTGAAAGCTTCGGCGTACGGGATATCGACAGCAAGCATCCGATGACATCAGACACGATTTTCCGGCTTTACTCGATGTCGAAGGCAATCACATCCGTGGCCGCCATGATACTGGCCGATGACGGCAGGCTTTCGCTGGGCGATCAGGTCTCAAAATATATTCCCTCCTTCGCCGACGTGAAGGTCGCCGTCAGGAAGGAGAATGGAAGCACCGAGCTTGCCACCGAGCCGCTCGCCCGCCCGATGACGATTGAGGATTTGTTGCGTCATACTTCAGGGCTGACTTACGGCTTTTACGGCGACAGCCCGATTCGAAAACTTTATGCGAGTGCTGGCCTGTTCGATGGCGACATTGACAACGCGCAATTTGCCGAGCGCATCGCACGACTGCCGCTCGCCGAGCAGCCGGGGACACTTTGGGATTACGGTCATTCGACGGACGTTCTCGGCCGCATCGTTGAGGTCGTATCGGGACAGTCGCTGCTTCAGTTCGAGAAGGAGCGGCTGCTGGGTCCGCTTCGTATGACCGAGACCGCCTTCTATCTTGCTGATGAGACCAAACGCGGCAGGGTCGCCGAGCCGCTGCCTGCCGACCGCTTCCACGGTCCAATCGCCGGACTGGGCGATCCGATCCTGCCGCACCGCTGGGAATCGGGCGGGGCGGGCATGATCGGGACGATTGGCGATTACGCGCGCTTTGCGCAAATGCTGCTCGACGGCGGTATGCTGGACGGCAGGCGCTATCTCAAACGCGAGACCGTCGCGCTGATGACCAGGGATCATATCGGGCCCGAGACCAGGATCGCCCGCGATCAGTTCTACTTTCCGGGAGAAAATAGCGGCTTCGGGCTTGGCTTTGCCGTGCGAACGTCGGTGCCGGCGAAGGCGCCATCGTGGCCAACAGGCGAATACCGCTGGGACGGCGTCGGCGGCAGTTTTTTCTTCATCGACCCAAGGGACGACATGTTTGCGATTTGCATGATGCAATCGCCTTCGCAGCGCGAACGCATCCAGACCGAGGTGAAGTCGCTGATCTATGAGGCGCTGGATAGATGAGTCAGACCGCATCCGTACCAAAGGCCGCAAGGCCTTGCGACGGACAATACGCACCTTGGGTCTTGAAACGTCTAATCTGACAGGATGCAAGACGCGATGAGAGGTATAGAAGTTCTTTTATTTCTCGACCGGTTCGGCGACGAGCCTTACACCAAATGAGTTGATGACTTTTCGGACGGTATCGAACTCTGGTTTCGATGATCCGCTGAATGATTTGTACAAGCTCTCGCGCGAAAGACCCGTTTCCTTCGCTACGCTGGTCATTCCCTTTGCTCGCGCAATCGTATCAAGTGCCGTACAAATATAAGCGGCATCATCCGTCGCGAGGGCTTCAGTCAAGTAGGCCGCGATAGCTTCCGGAGTCTTGAGATAATCCGCGGCGTCGAATTTAGAAATTTTCACCATCTGCTTTTCCCTCATAATTCGGCAGCAATTTCCTTCGCTCGGTTGATGTCCTTTTCCTGTGTGGACTTATCGCCACCGCACAACAGAACGATGATGGTCTTGCCGCTCTGTTTGAAATAGACTCTGTAGCCTGGGCCATAGGGTACTCTCATTTCGCTCACGCTTCTTCCAACCGGCTTGACATCGCCGGGATTGCCAAGGCCGAGGCGTTCAATGCGAGAAGCAATTTTGGCCTGCGCTCTCTGATCGGCGAGGCCTGATAGCCATTTGTCGAATTCGTCGGTTTTTTGAATCTCAAACATAATTGTATCCTATAGGATACAATCTGTCAATGTCCCGGTTCCGCTTTACGCCCCCCGCACGATCTCCCGCACCAGGCCGACCGTCTCCTCGATCATGCCGGCTGTGACGTCGAGATGCGTGCAGGCGCGGATGCGGCCGTCCATCATGGCGAGCAGCACGCCGTGCTTGTGGAGTGCTGAAACCATGGCGTCGCCGTTGACGCCCGCGCCGTCGGGCTTGAAGAAGACAAGGTTGGTTTCCGGCTCCTGCACGTCGATGCCGGCAATCTGCGCCAACCCCCGCGCCAGCGCGCGAGCGTTGGCGTGATCCTCAGCGAGCCGATCGACATGATGGTCCAGCGCGAAGGTACAGGCCGCAGCGCAAATGCCTGCCTGGCGCATCGACCCGCCCAACCGCTGCTTCCAGCGCCAGACCTCGTCGATGAATTCCCGCGTGCCCGCGATCACGGCGCCGATCGGCGCACCCAGCCCTTTGGAGAAATCGATCCAGGCCGAGTCCCATCCCGCGGCCATGTCACGGGCGCTGATGCCGGTAGCGACGGTGGCGTTCAATAGCCGCGCGCCGTCCATGTGGGTCGCCAGGCCATTTGCCCTTGCGATGCCGACGATCTCATCAAGAGTCGACTTCTTCCATATGGTGCCGCCGCCGATATTGGCGGTTTGCTCGACGCTCACCACCGTCTGCGGCGGCTGATAGCGGGTGCGCGGGTGAAGGGCGGACCGCAGGGTATTTGGCGTGAATCGCCCGTCGGCACCCGGCAATGCGGTGATCTGGAATCCCCCGAGCGCCGCGTGGGCGCCGCCCTCTCGCGCGATAATGTGGGCGGTCGCGTGCGCGAGGATTTCATCGCCTGGCCGGCAATGCACCAGCGTGGCCGCGACGTTGCACATGGTGCCGGAAGGCATGAACACGGCGGCCCGCTTACCGAGCAGATCGGCAACGCGCTCGCACAACAGGTTCACGGAAGGGTCGTCGCCGATCTGCTCGTCGCCGACGTCGGCACGTGCCATGGCCTCCCGCATCCCTGGCGTCGGGCGGGTCTGGGTGTCCGACAAGAGGTTGATGCGGACGGGCGACGCCTTTGGATCGCGCGGGGTCGGCGTATAGGTCATGACATCGAGGCCTTTTTGGCTGAACTTAATTCAATTGCGTCATTCCGGCTCTGGTCCTGCGGACCGGACCGCAACAACGGTGTCCCTGGCAGTCGATCTTATCCATACGAAAAGGCCCCGGCAAAACCGGGGCCTTGTTCTCGGTAAACGCGAACTGATCAAATCAGCGCGAATAGAATTCGACGATCAGATGCGGCTGCATCTGCACCGGGAACGGCACATCCGTCAGTGCGGGAATGCGGAGGAATTTGGCCGTCATCTTGGTGTGATCGACGTCGAGGAAATCGGGCACGTCACGCTCGGCGAGCTGGGCTGCTTCGAGCACCGGGGTGAGTTGCTTTGAGGCTTCCTTGACCTCGACGAGGTCGCCGGCCTTCAGCATGTAGCTGGCTATATTGACCTTGCGGCCGTTCACCTTGATGTGTCCGTGGTTGATGAACTGGCGGGCCGCGAACATGGTGGCCACGAACTTGGCGCGATACACCACCGTATCGAGGCGGCGCTCGAGGAGACCTATCAGGTTCTCGCCGGTATCGCCCTTCATGCGCCCGGCCTCGACATAGATGCCGTGGAACTGGCGCTCGCTGATATTGGCGTAATAACCCTTGAGCTTTTGCTTTGCGCGCAACTGCACCCCGAAGTCGGAGAGCTTGCCCTTGCGGCGCTGGCCGTGCTGGCCCGGGCCGTATTCCCTGCGGTT
>Ga0075029_100000801_pt1 | contig 18103 bp, 9 predicted proteins | sample LitLauG_LLR_2013_FD_71391 | JGI IMG/M metagenome (GOLD analysis project Ga0075029, IMG submission 71391) | Freshwater sediment microbial communities from North America - Little Laurel Run_MetaG_LLR_2013 | ecosystem: Environmental > Aquatic > Freshwater > Creek > Sediment | place: USA...
AAGGCTGGGGACAATACCGGCGCGTGCAACCATTCTTGCGGCCTTATGCCGCTCGACTGGCGCTGATCCTGGGGATCGGCGTGCTCGCCACGCTGCTGGGCTTGGTGCAGCCGTATATTTCGAAGCTCCTGATCGACAACGCGCTGCTGCGCCGCGATATGCGGGCGCTGTGGATGGTCGCGGGGCTGATGTTCGGGACCACCGTGCTTGGGTTCCTGCTGAATATTCTGTCGAGCTATCAATATGTCCGCGTTTCGGCGGCGATGCTGTTCGACATGCGCCTCAAGCTGTATACCCATTTGCAGACACTGTCGCCGCGCTTTTACGCCAAGTGGCGGCTGGGCGATCTGGTCTCGCGTCTGAATACGGATATCGGCGAAGTGCAGCGCGTCTCGGCCGACACGCTGCTTTCGGTGCTGAGCAACGTGGTTTTCCTCGTCGGCAGTGTGGCGATGATGATCTGGCTCAATTGGCGGCTCTTCATCTTCAGCGCACTGTTCGTCCCGGTGAGCCTGATCGCTTTCCGCCACTTTCAGCACAAGCTGATGGACTACACCAAACAACTACGCGAGCGCGGCGCGGACCTGGGCAGCCTGTTCGTCGATACGCTGCTGGGGATGCGGACGGTGATCGCATCGAACGCGGGCCAGCGTGAGGCCGGGAAATTTCGCGCCCGGAACAGCGCCTTCGTCGAGACGCTGCTGCGTTTGCAGATGACGTCGTTTTTATCGGGCGCGCTGCCGGGCACTATCCTCACCGCGGCCACGGCGGGCGTGTTCCTGCTGGGTGGCTGGATGATCGTCCACGGCACCATGACCATCGGCGCGCTGGTCGCGTTCATGGCCTATCACATGCGCCTGCTGACGCCCGTGCAGACGATGATGGGCATGGCCGCCAACCTCGCTTCGGCGCGTGTGTCATTGGACCGTATTTTTGAAATTTTGGACGCCCAGCTTGACGTGCGGGAACGCGACGGCGCCTACGCGCTGGGCGAAGTGCGCGGCGAAATTGTCTTCGAAAGCGTCACGCTGCGTCACGATCGCGCCGACGTGCTGACTGGCGCGAGCTTTACCATCCCCGCGGGCGCGTTCTGCGCCATCACGGGTGGGAGCGGCGCGGGCAAATCCACCATCGCCGACCTGCTGATCCGCCTGCTCGATCCCGACGATGGCGCGGTGACGCTCGACGGCCACGACCTGCGCGATCTAACGCTGGGTTCGCTGCGATCACGCATTGGACTGGTGGATCAGGCGCCGTATTTATTCCACGCCACCATCGCGGAAAATATCGCCTATGCGCGGCCCGAGGCATCGCGGGCGGAGATCGAGAGCGCAGGATCGGCTGCGGGTCTCGACGAACTGATCCGCCGCCTACCGGAGGGCTACGAAACCAAGACCGGCGAGCGAGGGTTGGCGCTTTCGGCAGGCGAGCGTCAGCGCATCGCCATCGCCCGCGCCTTGCTGCGGCAGCCGAGTGTATTGGTTTTGGACGAGCCCACCTCCGCGCTCGACACGGAAACGGAGTTGCTCGTCGCGCGGAATCTGCGCGAGCATCTGCGCGGGCGCACCGTGATCGTGATCACGCACCGGCCTGCGCTGGCCGAAATCGCCGACCAGATTATCCACGTGAGAGAGGGCAAGGCATGGAGCGAAACCGCGTCCGCGTCGCGGTTATAGACAGCGGCGTGCATGCCTCGCATCCGCACATCACGCGCGTCGCCGGAGGATTTCCCGCGAACGATTATCTGGATCGCCTGGGCCACGGCACCGCCGTGATGGCCGCAATTCAGGAAAAAGCTCCCGACGCCGATTGCTTCGCCGTGCGCGTGTTTCATCGCGAGTTGCGCGCTTCGATGGCGGACCTGATCGCCGCGATGGAATGGGCCGTAGCCGAGCGCATGGACATCGTCAACATGAGCCTGGGCACGGCCAACGCAACGCATGCGGAAAAATTCGCGCGCTTTCTGGACCGCGCGATTTTCGTCTCCGCCGCGGGCATGTGGCCAGGAAACATGCCCAGAGTGATCCGCGTTGCGCCGGACGCCAGCCTGCCTCGTGACGAATATCGCATCGACGGCGATACGTTTTTCGCCTCGCCCTATCCGCGTCCCATTGAAGGCGTGCCTCCGGAACGAAATCTGAACGGCGCGAGCTTCGCGGTCGCCAACATGACGGGCTTCGTCGCGCGTGCTTCCACCGGCCTTAAGCAGTTGTCTTACGACACGGTACTTCGCACCCTCCAAGACAGATAGTAAACTCATCTGATGAGCTTCAAAGACCGGTGGCGCGCCGTTCGCGATTGGTCCAGCCGGGCGTGGACCGATATCCGGCCCGGCCCGGAGACCCGCAAAGGCACCGTGTGGGGAGCCGTCGCGGTGGCGCTGTTTATCGCGCTATCGGGCGGCGCATATATGAAGTTTGGGTTCGGCCGCGCGGTCGATTTCGGCTTCGCGTTCCTGGTCACCGCCATCGGCCTACCGCTGTTCATGCTCGGCGTGGTGCTGATCCTCAAGCTCTTCGCGAAACTGCCGCGTTGGGAAACGGGAATCGTGCTGGGAGCGCTGGCGCTGGTGATGTTGTTGTTCTCACCCGATTTGGGCGCGGCGTTCGGCGGAGTTCTTCTGCTAACCGAATGCGTGCTGGGCGCGACCATCGCTACGTTCCTATTTGGCGGTTTCGCGGACCTGCATCGCGCGCGGAAGATCATCACGGTCGTATTGTTTGTGGCCGCCATTGCCGCCAACGTCGCGCTGGGCGTGTTTTTATTCGGCACGGGAACGGACAAAGAAAAACTGCGGATCGAGCAGGTTTCCTCACCCGATCCGCAGCCTGTCATCGCCTCGGATCCGGCCAAGCCCGGACCCGGCACCGTGTTGACCACATATTACGGCGTGGGCACGGACCAGCGTCGGGTTGAATACGGTAAGTCTGTGGCAATAAAGACGAAAACAGTTGACGCTTCGCTGTTTATTAAAGATTTCAAGGGTTGGAAAGAGAAGGTGCGCCGCTTTTATTGGGGTTTTGGCTTCGATAAATTGCCCCTCAACGGACGCATCTGGTACCCGCAGGGCAACGGCCCGTTTCCGCTGGTGCTGATCGTCCACGGCAACCACAATATGGCCGAATTTTCCGACCCCGGCTACGAATACCTGGGCAAGCTCCTGGCCAGTCGTGGCTTCGTTCTTGCGTCGGTAGACGAAAACTTTCTGAACGGCTGGATCGTGGGACCGGAGAAAGAGCAAGCCGTGCGCGGCTGGATGCTGCTGGAGCACCTGAAGCTATTCCGCGAGTGGAACGCTACGCCGGGCAGTCCTTTTTACAAAAAGATAGACGTGGAGAATGTCGCGCTGATGGGCCATTCGCGCGGCGGCGAGGCGGTGGCCACTGCGGCTTTGTTCAACACGCTGGCCTACTATCCCGACGACGCCAACATTACCTTCGATTATCACTATCCAATCAAGGCGCTGGTGGCCATCGCTCCGGTGGACGGCCAGTATAAGCCCGCTGGCGAATATCGCTACATAAAAGACGTGAATTACTTCACGCTGCACGGCGCGAACGACTCCGATGTGTCGTCGTTCAACGGCAGCCGGCAGTTCGACCACGTGCGTTTTTCCGGCGACGGCCACTTTTTCAAAGCCGAGCTTTATATTTATGGCGCGAATCACGGTCAGTTCAACACCGTCTGGGGACGCTATGACACGGGCATGCCGTTCGGTTGGTTCCTGAACACGAAGCCGCTGCTGGCTCCGGAAGCGCAGCGGCAGATCGCCGAGGTTTATCTCTCCGCCTTTCTCGAGACGACGCTGCACGGACGGCGCGAGTATCTGCCGATGTTCCGCGATTATCGCCAGGCGCGCCAGTGGCTGCCAAAGACGTATTACATGTCGCGATATTTGGACTCGTCCTATCAGCCGGTGGCTTTGTTTAACGAAGATTCGGATCTGACGACGGCCACGCTGCCGGGCGCGCTCATTGCCGCGTCGAATCTGTCCATTTGGAAAGAAGCGCGCATCCCGTACCGCCAGGGCGACCGCGGCTACAACGGGGTATTTCTGGGCTGGAATCGTGAAAAGAACGCTCCGGTTCCTGAGTATTCCATCACGCTGCCCGAAGGCTTCTCGGCGCGTCCGGTGCTGACGCTCTCCTTGGCGGCCACGTCGGAAGAAGCGCCTTTGCCCGGCAAGCACAAGGACGACGAGAAGAAAAAAGACGCCAAGAAGAAGGACGAAAAACCGGAACCGACCAGCTTCGGCATCGAACTCGAAGCCTCCGATGGCACGAGGCAAGAGATACCTTTGCGGCAGTTCGGCGCGCTGCTGCCTCCGTTCACGGTACAGTTTACGAAGCTGAAACTCATCGACGACAAGGCGTATGAAAAAGCCTCCGAGCCGGTGTTTCAGACGTTTGAAATTCCGCTGTCGGCGTTCCCGAGAATCGACGCTTCCAAGCTGCGCGTCGTTCGCTTGAAGTTCGATGAAACGCCGATGCGCGTGGTGATTCTTAGTCAAATGGGGTTTGAAAATAAATGAGCGGCGGATTGGACGACTATCAGTTTTAGGCGAGCTCGGCCGCGGCGGCATGGGCATCGTCTACCAGGCGCAGGATAAGAAGCTGGGCCGCACGGTGGCCCTTAAAGTGATCCGCGTGGACGCCGGAGCATCGCCCGAGGAGACCGCGAAACTGCGCCAGCGCCTGGTGCGCGAAGCCAGCGCGGCCGGGCGCCTCTATCATCCCGGCATTGTCACCGTGCATCAGTTGGGCGAATACGGCGACAACGTATTCGTGGTGATGGAGTACGTGGAAGGCTCCTCGCTGGAACATCTGCTGACGAACAACCCGGTGCTGGATCGCACTTGGACGGTGAACATTCTGCACCAGGTCGCCGACGCGCTGGATTATGCGCACAAGAGCGGCGTGGTGCACCGCGACGTCAAGCCGGCCAATATTCTGGTGCGCCCGGACGGACGCGTGAAAGTGGCAGACTTCGGCATCGCGAAGATCACCAGCGAGGCTTCGGCAATGACGGCGATGACGGCCACGGGCATCAGCCTGGGTTCGCCGTCGTACATGTCGCCGGAGCAGATTCAGGCGACGCAAATCGACGGGCGGTCGGATCAGTTCGCTCTGGCCATTATCGCGTTCCAGATGCTCACCGGGAAGATGCCGTTTAAGGGCGATACGGCGCACACCGTGATGTATCAGATCGTCACCGCGGATCCGTTCCACCAGGCCGCCGACGATGTCTCGCTTTCGCCCGCCGTGCGCCACGTGCTGGCCAGGGCGCTGGCGAAAAGCCCAACGGACCGTTTCCCCGATTGCGCATCGTTTATCGCCTCGCTGATGGCCGCGCAAGGCGTCGCCGCGCAGCCGATGCAGACGTCCACCGCGAAAATGGACACGCCTCCACCTGTGGCTGCGAAGAAAAAATCAAACGCGCCGCTGCTGATCGGAGCCTTGCTCGCGCTGCTGGTCCTGGGCGGCGGGGTGTTCTGGCTCATGATTTACCCCCGCTGCTGCGCGCCCAAGCCCCTGTCCGATCCGCGCGGCGTGGAGCAGCCTCTAATCAAGGCGATTGAAAGCGGCGTTCAGGCGGACATCGACAAGAACATCTCCGCATCCACGGCGAACGCGGCCAATCCGGATGGAACCACGCCCCTGCTGGCCGCCATTCGCTTTGGAAAGCTGGACGTCGTGAAAACGCTGCTGGCCAAAGGCGCCAACGTCAACCAACCGGCGCGCGACGGCGTATCTCCCCTGATGACCGCGGCGGACGGCACGCCCTATATGCCCTTCAATTTGCCCCTGGTGGAAGCGGTGCTGGCCGCCAATCCAGATATTGAGGCGCAGGATGCGGGCGGACGCACCGCGCTGTATCATGCGGTCGCCGAGGGCAAACTGGACGTCGCGACGCTGCTGCTCGACAAAGGCGCCCGGATCGATCGAAAAACTAACGACGGCACCACGCCTTTGCTCGCGTCGGTTCAGTTCGGTAAGCTGCCTCTGCTCCAATTGCTGCTGGAGCGTAAGGCGCAGGTGGAATTAACGAATGTGAGCGGTGAAACGCCGCTGATGATCGCGGCGGAGGGCACGGCCTATATGCCAAACAACGCACCTTTGGTGGAGGCCCTGATCGGCGCGGGCGCGCACGTCGATGTGGTGGATCAGCGCGGGCGCAGCGCGCTCTATCGCGCCTCGGCAGAGGGGAAGGAGGACGCCATGGCGCTGCTGATCGAGCATCAGGCTAATCCAAATCTGCGCGCCAGCGACCGCTCCACGCCGCTGATTGAAGCGGTGACGTTCGCCAAACTGGGTGCGGCCAAACTGCTGATCGACCACGGCGCGGATGTAAACCTGGGCGACGCAAACGACTCCACGCCGCTGATGGTGGCCGCCGAAGCGTCGCCTTACATAAAAGACCCCGCGGTGTACATCAAGCTGCTGCTGGATCACGGGGCGAAGAAAACGGCCGTCGATTCGCATGGGCGGACGGCGCTGCAGAGGGCAACGGAAAGCAAGAATACGGCGGCGATGGAAGCGTTGAAGTGACGGTCAGAAAATGACTTCGAAATCGCCCCTGTAGCGCCGGTGATAGTTGCCGAAAAACACGCCATAGCTGGGGTCGGCGATGTTGTTATGGATGGCCAGTGCGTTGAAGTGGTTGGTCAAGTTGAACGTAGTGAGCGAGAGCCGCAGTTTGTATTTCGGGCTGACCTTGAAATCGCGCGAAATCCGCACGTCCGCAGAGAAGAAATTCGGAAACCTGGAACCGACGTAGGGCGAGCCCACGTAATTCTGCGTCGCATCGAGCCGCGCATAGGGAAACCCATTGCGATACTCCACAATCGGCTGCATGCGTAAATCCCACACGTGCGGATTAACGTGCCCCCACAGTAGAAACCGGTTGGGCAAATCGGCGGGCAGCAGGGAGTAGATGTTCGGCCGGACCAGCGGCAACGGATAATTTCCCAGGAACGTATCGAACGTATTAAGATTGCCCTGCGCATCGCTGCGCGTATAGGAAATATCGAGGTTCTGATCGCTCTTCCATGTCAGGCGCGAGGTGACCTCCAATTGGCGGTAGCGCGATTTTCCGTCTCCATTCAGCACGATTTCATTTGTGCTGCCCAGCGTCTCCTGCTCGAACACCACCAGCCCGAGCGAACTGTTGTCGGTATAGACCGCCCGCACGCGCGCCAGCTTGGGAAACTTGTGTTCCACCTGCAGATTCACCGTGACGCCGCGCGGCGAAAACGCGCCCGCCACTTGCTGGCCATGGATGAAAAACGATCGCGGACCGGTGATGCTTCCAATCACATTGATGTACGGTACAGGGCTGCCATCGACGGTCCCGTCCGGATTGTAGTAGGTCAACGTACGCAAGGGATAGCGGCCAAACGTGTAAATATCCAGCGGCAGATGATCGTAAAACAGGCCGGAGCCGGCGCGGAAAACCGTCCGGCGGTCGGCGAAAGGGCTCCAGGCGACCCCCGCGCGCGGCCCCACCCGCAAGCTGGACGCCAGCCTCTGATGCTCAATCCTGGCGCCGTAGTCGATAGAAAGGGAAGGCAGCAGCAGCCAGTGATCCTGCACATAGCCGGTCACCTCCAGATCGGAGCGGCTGAACGGATTGAGGTTCGTAAAGTCGATGCGTTCAGCGAGCAGGCCGTCGGCGTTGAAGATGCTCACCGGGCTATAGGTGAATCGTCCGATATCACTCGACCATGTGGAAGAGGAGCCCATCTTGATGAGATGCGTTCCCCAGCCTTTCAGCGGAGCGAGCGACCAGGCCTCCAGCCATTCCGTGCGCCGGGCGTCGCGATTTTGCGCGCCAAAAAAATTCCCACGATTGCCCTCCGGAGTGAGGACCATGCCGGCATCGCCCTGCGCACGGATCGTTGCGTCGAACCGCTGCACGGACACGTTGCTTTCAAGCGTGCCATTCAGAATTCCCAGATGATGTGCCAGCGTGCCGACGTAATTGTGCTGCGCGTAACTTGGCGTCACCGGCTGCGGATTGAAATAGTCGGGGTTGACAAAGTTCGTATGCTGCGGGCTAACGTGTAGCGTCGCCGTGAGAAGCTGTCGGCTGGAAATGATGTAATCCAGCTGCGTGTAGGAGTTGACCGATTCCTGCTTCGATTCGTTAAACGGAAACGGCAGCGTCCGGCTGGGGACTTTGTCAAGAATATATTGCAGCGCGGAAATGAAATAGAGGCGGCCGGGGATGAGCGGTCCGCCGAACACGCCGCGCGGCGTCTCATTGCGGATGCCGCGCATGTGATAGCTGCGGACGCGAAAATCGGGGAACGGATCGTTCAGGTCGGCATGCCAGGTTTCGCCGCCGCGCTTGGTTTCCACCGCGACCACGCTTTGCGTGAAGCGTCCATATTGGGCCAGAAATGGGGTTGTCAGTACGTTGACGGTCTCGATGCTGTCGACGGGAATAGTTTGGCCGAATCGTCCTGTGGCAGGGTCGGTGATGTCGGTCTGGTTCACCACCATGGCGCTGCGTTCCTGCCCCGTACCGTCGATTTTCAGCTCGCCATCGGGGGTCCGCACGACGCCCGGAACCAGCGGCAGCGTATCGTTCACGGTCGCGGGATTGGTCGGCAGCTGCGAAACCTCCGCCGGACGCAGGACGCTGTTCTGAGACGTGCTTTGTTCCACCGGCGGAGGCGATTCCACAACGTCGACGCTGGTGGTTTGCACTGCGAGGTCGAGAGCAACGGTGACACTGACCGGCTCGCCACTCTTCACTTCGGCGACCTTTGTGGCGGCCCGAAAGCCGTCCTTGGAAACCGTGATGGTCCAGGATCCGCAGGGAATTTTTTCGAACGCCACAGAACCCTGAGCGCCCGTCAATCTTTTCTCCTGCGATACGGCTCCGGATGTCGCCGACACAACGGCATCGAAAATCGCGGTCTCCTGCGAATCGATGACGACCACGCGCAGTTCGCCCGGAATGCACGTCTGGGCGTCACTTAACTTCGAAAGAGCAAGGCAGACCACCGCTGCCCAACCCGCAGAACTTTTCCGTACCGTCAACTCTACCCCGCTGATCGCTCCCGCCGGTCCACCATGATAGCAACCGCCGCGGGGCTCCCGCCCGCTCCATAGCAGGAGCTTAACATTCTGGCTACTGGCTCCCGGCTCCTGGCTTCTTCCTCAGTTCTCCGTCGGAGCCTTGGCCAAGCGGTCAACCACGATTACATCCAAAGGCAGCTTGCGCGATTCCAGCTTCAGGCCCACTTTTTCCAGTGCCGTCACCAGCGAATCGCCCGACGATTCCATCATCTTCAGCGCCTCGGGCGGCAACGTTACTCCAGCCTGGACGGCGGAGCGGATAAGCATGGCCATATAGTCTTCCTGCGTGAAGAGCAGTTCGAAGTCGTATACGCCGCTGACTTCCGTCATATCGATCACCGGCTTGTCTTCAAAACGCGCCAGCGTTTCGGCGACTTGCGCCATGGTCAGCTTGCGGGCGACGAATTTGTTATCGGCCAGCGAGAACGACGATCCGTTGCCCAGGTTGATGTTCACGCCTCCGCGGCCGCCCGAGCCAGTGACGTTCACGGCTGGTTTGGGAGCCTCGCCCGTGTCATGCGCGTCGGGGTCCACGGGCGTAGGCTTCGCCTTTAAGCCGCCCTTAGTTGTTACGAGCGCGTAAACGGGGAACTCCTTTTTGTCCTTGTGATATTTCAACTGGAAGCGGTCCTCCAGCATCTTCTGCATCATCCCCGGCACCTGATCCATGGTGGCCTGGCCGGGCAGTTTCGCCGCGATGTCGAAGCGCTCCGACAGCCACTCCGGGCCGCTGATCTGGTAAATCTTCACCTGGTAGGCGATGCCGACGTAGTCCTTAAGCGTTAACTGACGGGCGGTCATCTGCGAACCGTCCAGATGGACGCCGACGTTGGCGTGGTCCGACATCGGCTCCGACGGGCGAATGGAAGCCACTTCGAAGCCTTGTCCAAAAAGCGCGCTTCCCGCGAGTACAGCAACAATGAGACACTTCATGCCTGGATCGTATCAACGATCTGTGGCGGGGCGTTCGGCGAATCGGCGAGCGGCGCGGAAATACCGGCGAGCGGCGCTCACTCAAACCGCAGCGCCTGGATAGGATCGACGCGCGTGGCGCGCATCGCGGGCACATATCCGGCGGCCAGAGCGACGAATGCGATCCCGACTGTCGCCAGCGCGATAGTACCCAAATCGTTCGGCTCAATGCCATAAAGCTGCGCCTTGACATAGCGCGTCAGGCCCCACGACGAGACCAGCCCCAGCGCGATACCGGCTCCCACCAGTGCCAGTACTTCTTTCATCACCAGCCAGACCACATTGCCGGTAGCCGCGCCCAGCGCCATGCGGATGCCGATTTCGCGGGTGCGCCGCGCCACGGTGTACGCCATCACGCCGTACAATCCGATAGAGGCCAGCAGCGTGGCCAGAATGCCGAAGGCGGTGGACAGGCTCGCCACCAACCGCTCGGTGACCAGCGAGTTGTCCACTTGTTTTTCCAGCGTTTTCATCCCGACGAGGGGCAGCGAAGCGTCCACCTGCTGGACGGCGTGGCGAGCGGCGGAAAACATCTGCTCCGGGTCGCGAGAGGTGCGGATGTAAGCGCTCATGCCGAGCGTGAACTCCATCTGCTCATAGGGGCGCACCATTTCGATGGGCACTTCGTCCTTCACCCCTTCGTAGCGCATGTCGCGGAAGATGCCCACCACTTCGATATCGGTTTTCGTGCCAGGATCGCCGCCCATCCCGACGTGATGACCCAGTGCGCGTCCGTCGGGGAAATATTTTTGCGCGAATTTTTCATTGATGATGCAGACTTTGGGCGCGTCCTTGCCGGCGTCGGAGGGGCGGAAGTCGCGGCCTTGGAGAATAGGCACGCCCATCGTCTTGAAGTATCCGGGGGCGACGAAATTCATGTGCGGTCCGACGTTCTCGTTCGGCTTGGCTTTATACGTGTCGATGGTGACGGAGCTGTCCCACTCATTGCCTTCCATAATGGCCATGATGGCCAGCGACGCCGATTCGACGCCAGGCAGCGCGTTGAGATTTTCATAGACCTGGCGCAAGATCTGGCGGCTGCGCTCCGGTTTATAGCCATTCAAGGGAGGATCGAAGGCGAAGGTCAGCAGGCTTTTCGTCTTGAAGCCGGGGTCGAGATTCTTCAGATTTTGCAGGCTGCGGATGAACAGTCCCGCGCCGACCAGCAGCAGCAACGAAAGAGTGACTTGCGCGACCACCAGAGATTTTCTGAGGCCGATGGAGGCGGTGCTGGTGAGCGCGCCCACCTGATCTTTCAGGGTCGGCGCAAGGTCGGGGCTGGTGGCTTGCAGCGCGGGCACAAGGCCGAACAGAATTCCGGTGAATAGCGACACGCCCAGCGCGAAAGCCAGTACTCGCCAATCCGGGGTGGCGGAAATGGCCAGCGTGTTGATCGGTCCGGTAGGCATGAAGGCTAATAAAGTGCGGTCGATCCATACCGCGAGCAGCACTCCTGCCGCGCCTCCGGCAAGCGACAGCAGCAGACTTTCCGTCAGCAATTGGGAGACGATTTGCGCGCGACTGGCGTCCATCGCGAGGCGGATGGCGATCTCTTTTTGCCGCGCGGTGGCGCGCGCGATCAGCAGATTGGCGACGTTGGCGCAGGCGATCAACAGCACCAGCGCGACGATGGCCATCAGCACCAGCAGGGGGCTGGAAACCTGGTCGCGCAGATTGGAGCGTCCGCTGGCGGCGGGCAGCATATCGATGTACATCCGCAGAAACGCCTGCTTGGTTTCGGGTGAGGCGTGCGCAAATTCCTTGTCTTGTACCTCCATCTCCAGCATCTGATGCATCAACGGCTGCAAGCTGGCCTTGGCCTGCTCCATCGTTACGCCCGGCTTCAGGCGTCCGTAGGCGTTCACCCAACGGTTGCGGCGGTTTTTGAGATCGTAGAAGCCAAGCTGATCCACCTGGAGCTTCATCACTACAGGGATGCGGATTTGCGGCGATTCCGCGGGATCGGTGCCGTCGAATCCGGCCTGGCTGACGCCGACGACGGTGAACGGATAGCCGTTCAGTACCAGTTTTTTGCCAATAACGCCCGGGTCGCCCGCGAAGCGGCTGATCCAGAATCGATAGCTCAGCACGGCGTACGGCGAGCCGCCTTCCTGCGCGTCGTCCGCCGGGGTGAGCACGCGTCCCAAAGCCGCATTCACGCCGAGCACCGGGAAATATGTACCCGAAACAAGCTCGCCCGAAACCAGTTCCGTCTTGCCCCCGAAGTTCAGGCTGAAGTACATGTCGTCGCGGCAGAACATCCCGCTGAAGACCTGATTTTTGTCCTGAAAGTCGCGGTACATCGGATACGAGATCTTGTTGCGTCCATTGTTGCTGCCGTAATGCTGGCCGCGCGTCCAGAGCAGAACCAGTTGCTTCGGGTCCTTGACGGGCAACAGGCGCAGCAGCACCTGGTCGATCAGCGTGAAGATGGCCGTATTCGCACCAATGCCGAGCGCCAGCGATAAAACAGCGACGGCGACGAACACGGGCGACTTGCGAAACGTGCGAAAAGCATAGCGAATGTCGTTGAGAATGTGGCCCACGAGAGTCAGTACCGTCCACAGTGTGAAACGTTACCGGCGGTGGAAAGTTCGCAATATATTCTCCGGCACCTCCGCGATAGCATGAAGGCTAAGGAGCGTTTCCATGATCTGGCGCGCGTTCACCCTCTTGCTGGCCGCAAATAGCTTCGCCGCGACGCTCAGCGTAATGCTGCCTCCCTACCTGCCAAATTGCACCGGCTTCGCCACCGCGCAGATGAGTTGGTCGGGCGCCACCGCTCCCGTCCAAATCCGCATCGGCAGCGCCACGGGAGTCGTCATGACGGGGTTCGAGCCGGCGGCAGGTTCGGCCACCACGGGCAACTGGGTGACCAACGGAATGACGTTCTTCCTGGTGGACGCGTCCGGCTATGTGCAGGCGTCGGCTGCGGCAAATTTCAACTGCGGCGGCACCCCGCGGACCATCGACGCCGGCCTCGCCGGAGGGAGCTATTTCCCTTTGGCCGTTGGTAACACGTGGGTCTATAAAGAGAACAGCCGGTACGCCACCGCCACTTATTTGATTTGGTCCATCACCGGGACGCAGGCCGTGAACGGGCAGACATATTACGTGCTGGCGCAAATCAGTTCCGGCGCGCCGACTCCGGCCTGGAGCACCATCGCGCTGCTGCGGTCGGACGCGAACGGAGTCCTGTATCAGTCGAAGGCCAGTGGCGAAACTGTGTACCTTGACCCAGGCGCGAGCGGCACGCTTCACATCCCTTATTCGGGCCCTCTGGGAAACGTCAGCGACGCGATTCAATCCGCCCCGCCCCCCGTTCCATCGTTCACGTCAACGATCTACGCTCGCGGACTGGGAATGGTGAACTTCATCGAGGACGTATATGGAGGCTCCAATGGAGGATTTGGAGACAGCCTCGATCTGGTGGACGTCCGCGTGGACGGCGTGCACCTGTCGATCCCTGCGCCGAAGATCGCATTATCAATCGAGCAGACCGATCTGGACCTGACCAACCATCGTGCGCCCAACTGCACTGTGCCCTGCTATTACGCGGCGTGCGGCATCGGCGGAGGCCCTGCCGACCCTCCCGGCTTCTACCGTCCGTGCGCGCAGATTCGCATCGATACAGAAGCAGCATCCAGTTATACAGTGCTGGCGGAGTTGCTCGATTCGTCGGGCACACCGGTGTTCAAAAGCAATCCTCCCGCGGGCTTGGCCTACCTGCAGGTGCCTCTCTACACCAGCCCCAGCTTGAACTCGTCGCAGTTGACGATGTTGCCGGCCGGCAACTACACGCTGACCGGGACGATTCTGAATGGGGCGACGGCCGTGGCCACGTCGTCGATCGCGGTGCGGATTCGTTGATGGTTGAGCGACGCTAAACCAATCTGTTAGCTCTTCTGCCGCTTCCGGACGGGTAGAATAATGGCTATGCAACCGGAAAGCTGTGACATCGGACTGGTCGGCCTCGCCGTGATGGGCCAGAACCTGGTCCTGAACATGAACGACCACGGATACAAGGTGGCGGTGTTTAACCGCACCGTATCCAAAGTGGACGATTTTATCGCCCACGAAGCCGCAGGCACCCAGGTGGTGGGCGCGCACACGGTGGAGGAACTGGTGGCCGCGCTGAAGAAGCCGCGCCGCATCATGATGATGGTGAAGGCCGGCGACACCGTCGATCAGGTGATCAACGAATTCGTGCCTCTGCTCGAAAAAGGCGACATCCTCATCGACGGAGGCAATTCGCACTACCCCGACACCAATCGCCGCACGCGCGATCTGGCCGCCAAGGGCATTCTGTTCATCGGCACCGGCGTTTCCGGAGGCGAGGAAGGCGCGCGCCACGGCCCCTCCATCATGCCCGGCGGCAATCCCGCCGCATGGCCCGCTGTGAAGGAAATCTTCCAGGCCATCTCCGCCAAAGTAGAAGACGGCACGCCGTGCTGCGACTGGGTGGGCGAAGAAGGCGCCGGCCATTACGTGAAGATGGTCCACAACGGCATCGAGTACGGCGACATGCAATTGATCTGCGAGGCCTACCAGTTGCTCGAAACCGGCCTGGGCCTTTCCACCGACGAATTGCACGAAGTGTTCGCCGAATGGAACAAAGGCGAGCTCGACAGTTACCTGATCGAGATTACCGCGGAGATCTTCACCAAGAAGGACGACGACGGCGCTCCTCTGGTGGACAAGATTCTGGACACGGCCGGCCAAAAAGGCACTGGCAAGTGGACCGGCATCGACGCGCTGAACCTTGGCATGCCCGTGACACTGATCGGCGAGGCGGTCTTCGCGCGCTGCATCTCGGCGCTGAAGGAAGAACGCGTAGCGGCGTCGAAGTTACTGAACGGGCCTCCGAAACCGTCGCTGGCCGCGGACCCCAAGGCGTTTATCGAGGCCGTCCGCTGCGCGCTCTACTGTTCCAAGATGATCTCCTACGCGCAAGGTTACATGCTGCTGCGCGAGGCGGCGAAGGAGATGAAATGGAACCTGAATTACGGAGGCATCGCGCTGATGTGGCGCGGCGGATGCATCATCCGGAGCGCCTTTCTGGGCAAGATCAAAGAAGCGTACGATAAGAATCCGAACCTGAACAATCTGCTGCTCGACAACTTCTTCAGCGGTGTTCTGAACAAATATCAGGCGCTGTGGCGGGATGCAGTGTGCAAGGCGATCCAGTATGGCGTGCCGACGCCGGCGTTTTCCACCGCACTCGCGTTTTTCGACAGCTATCGCTCGGCGCGTCTGCCGGCGAATCTGCTCCAGGCGCAGCGCGATTTCTTCGGCGCGCATACCTATGAACGTGTGGATCAGCCGCGCGGCAAGTTTTTCCATACCAACTGGACAGGCCGCGGCGGACGCGTGTCGTCGTCGACCTATAACGTGTAACGATTCGTCCGCGGCTGCGAAACGTCAGCTTTCCCCCGCACTGACGCGCGGGGTTGTACGGGCGAAAATGTGATAACCCCTGGCGTCAGGCAGGGGAACAACTCGCGTGCTGGCAAGGATGCGGGCAGAAAAGGACCCATCATGAACTACGGTTTCAATATCCTCCCTCCCGGAGGCTTGGATTTTCTCGCGCTCGGCGCTCTGGTGAACCGCCTGGACCCCGGCATCATTCCCTGGCGCAAGGCATCGGAATGCCAGATTCACGTCAGCGGGGGCGAATTCAACGTGGCGGCGAATCTGTCCGACTGCTTCCGGCTCCAGACAGGCATTGTGTCTGCCATCGTCGATTACCCCTTGGGCGACCTCATCGCCGAGCGCGTCCGCGCGATGGGCGTGAAGCCGTTTTACAAGCACTTCACCCACGACGGCGTGAACGGGCCCAACATGGCGACGGTCTACAGCGATCGCGGCCAGGGCGTGCGCGCTCCAGTCGTGTTCTATAACCGGTCGAACGAAGCGGCAGGACGCTTGAAACCCGGCGATTTCGACTGGAAAGCGATCTTCGCGGGAGGCGTCCGCTGGTTCCACAGCGGAGGCATTTTCGCCGCGCTCTCGCCAACCACCTCCGAGCTGACGATCGAAGCCATGCACGCCGCCAAGGCCGCCGGCGCGGTCGTGTCCTTCGACCTCAACTATCGCGAGAAGCTCTGGAACATCCACGGAGGCCATCCGCGTGCGCTCGAAGTAATCTCGCGCATCGTCGAAAACGTGGACGTGCTGGTGGGCAATGAAGAGGACCTGCAAAAAGGCCTCGGCATCGCCGGACCTGAGGTGGCCGCGAAGTCGAAGCTCGATCCGTCCACGTTTTTCGGCATGATCGGCGACGTGGTGAAGAAGCACCCGAAGATCAAAGTGGTAGCAACCACGTTGCGTGAGGTCCACTCCACCAACCGCCATAGCTGGGGTGCCGTGGCCTGGATGGACGGCAAGACGTTCGTCTCGCCGACGGCCGAACTGGACGTGCTGGACCGCGTGGGCGGCGGCGACGGCTTCGCGGCGGGCTTTATTTACGGCCTGCTTGCAGGGAAGTCTCCAGAGGAGGCTGTCAAACTCGGATGGGCGCACGGCGCGTTGCTCACCACGTTCCCTGGCGACACCACCATGGCGACGCTGGACCAAGTGGAGTCGGTGGCCAAGGGCGGATCAGCGCGAATCCAACGTTGATACAGACGTGTGCAAATATTCACAAGGACATCTGGATTTTTGCTCTGTTTTAGTATACAGTCTAGCTAAAGCGCCTGTGGTTAGACGTTGGCGTGTCGGGAAGAGTTCCATATTTAAACTTTAGGGGGTTCCATGTTGAAACGTGCTGTTATAAGGGCTGCGTGCGCCTTTTTTGCCCTTAGTTTTCTATCCTTTGCCCAATCCGATTTGGGTTCGATTCAGGGATTTGTGAAAGATGCTTCGGGTGCGGTGATTCCGAACGCAAAGGTAGCGATTCACAACCAGTCCGGTCTGGAGCGCCAGACGACGACGGGCGAGGTTGGGTCTTACACATTCACGAATATCCCTCCGGGGCTCTATTCGTTAACCGTTGAGGCCAGCGGGTTCAAGAAATACGAGAGTACCGCCAACAAACTGGATCCGAGCAGCGCGCTGGAGATCGACGCGGCCCTCGTTGTCGGCTCAGCCAATGAAACGGTTGAGGTTGTGTCAACCGCTGTGGCGCTGCAGACGGAGTCGGCTTCGGTCCAGAAGCTGGTCAGCCGCGAGCAGATTGACGCGCTGGAATTGAATGGACGGAATCCGGTAGGTCTGGCGTCGCTGACGCCGGGCGCGCGCGGCGGCAATCTGGCCGGTCTCAACTTCAACTTCACGCAAGGGCCTTCGAACTTCAACGGCTCGCGCAATCCGGACAACCTGATCACCTACGACGGAGCCCCGGCGACACGTACACGGTCCAATGGCACCAGCCTGGGGGCGGCCGACGTGGATTCGACGCAGGAAGTGCAAATCTTAACGGCGGCGTACGCGGCCGAGTATGGCCGCACCTCGGGCGCCCAGATTCGCATTCTGACGCGTAGCGGAGGAACGCAGTTCCACGGCGCGGCGTACGAATACGTTCGCAATGATGCCTTCAACGCCAATACCTGGACTCGCAATCACACGGCGGGCCAAGCTTACGTGCCCCCGTTCCGCTATAACCAATACGGATACAATGTCGGCGGCCCGGCGTACATTCCCGGAAAATTCAACACCGAGAAGAACAAATTCTTCTGGTATTGGGGCCAGGAGTGGGTGAAGTACCGCTTCACCGACACGGCCAGCTGGACAGTGCCGACAAACCTCATGCGGCAGGGCAATTTCAGCGAGCTGCTGAGCCCGACCAACTTCTTCTACGGCAAAGTGATCACCATCAAGGATCCGGTGACCGGAGTTCCTTTCCCAAACAACATCATCCCCAACAATCAACTGAGCCCGAATGGCCTGGGAATTCTGAAGGCGTATCCGGCCGTGAATTTGAGCACGCCGATCAACGGCAACCAGTTGTTTTACATCACTGCCCTGCATCCTCAGGATCAGCGGAAAGACACGCTGTCGTCGGACATCAACCTCACCGACCGCCAGCGTCTGCAGTTCCGGCGCAA
>Ga0075029_100000804_pt1 | contig 18067 bp, 17 predicted proteins | sample LitLauG_LLR_2013_FD_71391 | JGI IMG/M metagenome (GOLD analysis project Ga0075029, IMG submission 71391) | Freshwater sediment microbial communities from North America - Little Laurel Run_MetaG_LLR_2013 | ecosystem: Environmental > Aquatic > Freshwater > Creek > Sediment | place: USA...
TACGAATCATGTAAGGCACGAAATATGTCTTCGGCAATTAATTTCCTTTGACTGGTATTATGAAGTTCAATTTCTATACGAATTGTATCTCCCATTATTTTCTTGGACGCTAAATTCTTTGCAAAAATAAAAAACTCAGTAATGTGATATAGTGCAAGAATTATCTCTAAATTTTTCCCAGTCGAATATGGTGGATATTTCAGACCATCTTCTACTAATGCATAATATTGGACAAATTTACCCGATCTATAAAATCTCCAAACTTCAATAAACTCATTCCAATTTACTAAAGATGTCAAATAGTCATTTCCATGATATGTTTTACCCGTTCTAGGATCTAGGACAGGATAGTACCAGCCACGTTGACGCACTTGGCATTGCTGAATTATATTCTTCAACTCGTCTAAAGATATTCTATCTTTCTGATACGTAGTAGGACGAATTGTTACTTTCCAGTAACCTTTTGACTTTATAGTCTCAAGAATTTTAGATTCGTGGCTATCCAAAATCTTCACTCTCTCTATCAAATTGTTCCTCATCTGTTTCATCGATCCTGATCGCTCCAAGATTCAAACCCGATGCTTCAAGTCGCTGTAACAACTTACCTAATCCTTTTGTTATTGCATAATCTTGTATTTCTCTTACGTCTACATATGTGAGGTTAGCAGAACTCTCTGGTTTTTTTCTGGTTCTATAATACATCCTGCCCTCTTCTAAAATATTTTCACAACTTTTTTTACAAATAACTGGAGTTTCAAAAAATTCAGCAACTTGAATGACCACAATCCATTTTCCAGAGACTTCAAAGTGTTTTAGTTCAATTTCTACAAATGGATCAGCTCGTAAATTTGCAAATTCTAAAACAACATCATGTTCATACGTTTCAGAGATTGACGAATCCATTCCAACTGGTTCATAATTTTTTGTAGAATCATTCCATTCAACACCTATAATTATGTACCCTCCTCCAGCAAGATTACTTAATGCAAGAATGCCTTTGACGATTGTATATCTAAATTCATTCTCCCATTTAACGCCTGATTTGAATTCGCAAGATCTTGTTTCTGCATGCGAATTTAATGAAATGTAATTTAGGAGATCATTTGAATTTTGAAACACTATTTTTAGATATCATATCCAGCTAAAATAGTTTTTATACTCACTTTCAGGTTCATACTTTTCACATTCCTAACACTATCCAAATTCGTCTTCTTCACCAATATCTTCATGCAAGTCCATTTTAATTGGAAGAGTCACACCAAGTTTTATTATCTATCAATTCTAAATCTGTAAATCCTAATCTCTTCCTTAAGAATTTAGACAAATTTCTTTTCATAAGATTCAATTTTTCCATTCTTATCCAATTCGTCATACATTGCGCCTGATGAGATGTGAGTTGTTTTTGTAGTTCTAACATTAATTCGGTCTATACTTTCCCAGTTTGTATTTTTGCAACATTTCATCAGTTATCTCGCGTTTTTGGAATATTTCATCCAGGAAATCTTTTGACATTTGAGCGCCTTTGAATCTAGGATGCGGGTAGATCTTATCCTCATTATTCCATAATTTCATGAGTATTGTGCCTATCTCTAATATTGTGATAGGGACTTGATTGTACTTTACTATCACATCACCGTCACCCTTGGTTCCTTTCTCACTTGTGATGATGCTCACAGATACAAATCTGTGAAAATATTGTTAAAATCCAGACGTTAATTGGATAGGCAATTAGGTCAAAATTTTGTTAAAGCTGGGATTTGTTGGAATTGATTTAAGGCGTTGTCTCAATAGTACACGATAAATAATTTATCTGACCGCCAATGACTGAAACAGAATCCGCAAGAGTACTACCACAGAAAACATTGATTTTGTAACTGGTGATGATGCCTGTGATGTTGATAGTGCCGAATGATTTGATATTAAGAATGCTGCCATTGTTGAGGATACCACTAATGTTGATGGAACCACCAGAGTTAGTGATTGTTCCAGTGAGGTTGTTAATAGTGCCAGAGTCTATTATTGTACCCGTGTTTTCTAAAGTGTCACCGTTATTAATTATGCCAGAATTGGTGATAGTGCCAGAGTTAATGAAAGTACCTGTATTGTTAATTGTACCTGTGCTGTTAATGATGCCAGAGTTATTGACGACACCGATAATTCTTAATGTTGTACCTGAATTAACTATTAACTTGTCAGTCGGGTGAATAGTCAGATTGACTATAGTGCATGTAGAGGTAGAAGAGTTCCAACTTCCGCCTAGTGTTGCACATGAAGTGGAAGATAAGGAATAGGACATAGCATATGCATTATGAGGTAACATGGCAAAAATTAAAATGCCAAATATGGGAAGCAGAAGAATTTTTTTCATTAGTAAGACACACCGTTTTGCACAAGTACAAAATACCATGCTTGCACAAAAGGTTTCTCACGTTACGAATAACAGTCATGGTAGGATCATCCTTAACTAAATTAGTGTAGTTTTTTATTCCTTAAATTATTAGAAAAAAAAAATTGAAATAAAAATGTAAAATACTAGTAAAAGACACTCCGTTTTTCCATGTCAAGAAATTTCCGCGAGGACTAGAATCGTGATGTAATATGATTTGCTAGAAAGTTAACTGAAAGGTAATTAGACTGTAATTCTGAGTCATTGCAACATATGGGTGTTTTAGATTTATTCAGGAAGAAAGAACAGCCTCGTAGAAAACAGAGTTATCTAATCCAGTTTAGATTTTCAGGATATGCAAAATATGCTGTAATAAAATTAAGAGATAGTATTGAAAGGAACTTTAATTTAGATAAAGACAAAAAACCACCACACGTTACACTTGTTGGCAAATTAGAAACAGATGCTGAAAAGCAACTGGTAAGGCAAGTAGTACATGCCTGCAAACAGTACAAGTTGGTCAGATTCAAGCTAGATGGATTTGACAGCTTTGAAAAGAGAGTAATTTTTGTAAAAGTAAAAGCATCAGAGGAACTTGAAAGTTTCAGATTAGATCTAGTCAAAAGATTGGAACCGTTCTGTGATTTATCGAAATTTGATCATGAATCTATTTTCAATTATCATGCCACACTTGTCATGAATGATATTGAAAGAAAATTTGAGCGCATCTGGAAATATTTACAAAGTTGGAAGATACCAAAAATGAATCAGTATCTATTAAGAGCCACTATCCTAAACGAAGACAGGAAAATTCTCTGCGAATATGACCTTATACTTGAAAAACTTTTGAGACGCGAAGAAGCATTAGACGAAAAAATATTCAGTAAGACAATGGACAAGTTCAACAAGATACGTGAGGCGTCAGAGATTGATTTTGAGGATGTTTCAGATAAAGAAAAAATCTATGTGTTCAGTGACCCGCATTTTGATCATGCCAACATAATCCGCTACTGCAACAGACCATTTAGTTCTACAAGGCAGATGAATGACGGACTAGTTGGTAACTGGAATACTACGGTCAAAGAAAATGATACTGTTTACTTTCTTGGAGACATGGTCTATGGACGAGAAAGGCACCAGATAGATTATTGGCTTGGCAAGCTTGGCGGAGAAATATTCTATATTCGTGGAAATCATGACTTGGATGAAATAACAAGAGCCATTGTGATACCAAATCGATATGGCATCCTGTATGGCAATTACAAATTCCTGCTGATGCATCACCCGTACAGACCACTAGGATATGACGGTTGGATTATTCACGGAGACAAGCACAACAACCATCTGGACGACTATCCTCTTATCAATCAAAAAAACAAGACAGTAAATGTCTCGTCAGAACTTGTCCATTATACACCATTAAGCCTTGAGAAACTAATTTCATTGATTGAAACTGGACGTAGTTTTAAAACGCTTGATGGGTAGAAAACTATAATTTTCAATTCTATGCTAATCGATTATGTTCTCAACCTGCGCTACTCCAAATTGCAACAAGCCATTACATGACCTCAACTCAAAACCTTGCAAGTTATGCAAACAAAGAGTATGCATTGATCATTTGCAATTACACATCAACGAATACTGCCCAAAAACCATGTATGTCAAATATATCAAAAAAGAATGGCTGAGAAAATATGGTGAGTATGTTTCTGGAGGCTTGTACAGCATAATTTGTGAAACATGCAGTTACGTTTCCGAATCTCCTCAATTAATAGAACATGCTGGAAAAGAGCTAGAATCACATCTGAGTAACAATCCAGAATGTAAAACACAAAAAAGAACTTTTCTCAAGGGATTTGATCATTGAATGGGGTGTTGGTTTGGGAAACATAAATGGCAAATTACTCATGCAAATGAAACATACCCATATTGGTGTGTAAAATGTGGAAAACGATCAAAAGGAGTTAAAAGATACCGAAGAAAGACTAAAAGGCAAATCACCATTATTTCTGTTATAATATCAGTTGTATTTCTATTAGCTTTAGCTGGTGGAGTTGTACAACTTCCACAGATTAGTCTTGCAAATTTTATAGAGACAAAACCATCTCAAACACCTTCGGAAACATCACAAGGACAGACTAATCAACCAATAACTAGTGGAAACAGTCCAGTTGCTTTATCAAATTGTATAATGGCATCAAATGGAGCAGGCGGAATCAGGATTAATTGTGAAAATCATGATTCAGTACAATGCACCTCAGATCCTCCAATAGGTTCTGGAATTCAAAATGATGTAACTTTGACAATTGATAAAAATTCCTGCGTCGTTCAATATCTGAATCCTCAGGGAAGTAATACCATCTATCATTTCCAACTAGGCACATCGCCATCTATTATATCGCCAAACCCAAGTAACAATCTTATTAGTTCTTCGCCGCCTAGTATTCTTCCAAAGGTAACATTTCCAAAAATTGCATTACCGAAGATAACAATTCCTGCGATAGCAATTCCAGAAAGTCCTAATGTTCAATCCACTTCTCAGCCAACAGACCTTCCGAGTCTTTACGCATATGCCCTAAAAATTGTAAACGATGATAGAAAGGCAAATGGGCTTAATCCTGTAGCATTAAGCAATTTACCATCTGCACAGAATCATGCAGATGATCAGCTAAATCTAAAATATTTCTCACATTGGAATAGTGATGGTGTAAAACCATATGTTGTATATACAAAACTTGGTGGAAGAGGAAGCGTTGCAGAAAATAACTATTACACATACTCCTATTGCCCTACCTCAAACTGCATAGAAAATACATTCGACCCCTATGCAGAAATCAAAAAAGGAGAAGACTCAATGTTGAATGATGATGCTGCATCAAACTGGGGGCACAAGAAAAACATCCTAGATCCTACTCATACTGAAGTAAACTTTGGAATTGCATATGATGATGAAAGATTCTACTTTGTAGAAAACTTTGAAGATAATCTAGTAAACTGGCAGACAATAAAACTGCAAGGTACCAATCTTGTTTTGGCAGGTACAATCAAGCCAGGATATTCTATGAGCGATATTGATGTATACTCTGATCCTGCACCTAAATCGCTTACAGAAAATGATTTGAACAACTCGCCTCCTTACAATGCAGGATATTATGACCAAGGAACTGATGTAGGCATGATTGTGCCAGTGCTTACTGACAATTCCTATTATCCTAATTGCGCCTCAGGCAAGATCACTGTTAGCTCTTTAGATGGTTCTACCGAGTGCTTGAGTTATTCGGTATTTCACTATAATTCAGCCAATCCAAGTGTCATAAACACAACAATTGACGTTTCAAAATGGTTAGGTACAGACGGATTACATACCATTTATCTCAACTTGAAAGATTCGTCAGGAAACCTAGTTCAGGCAACTTCGTTGACATTGGAATATCTGAAATGATACGGTATCTGATTTCCTAGAGATCTCATGACTGTACATGATACTGTAAGACGATAGGAATCTTAGCTCCAAACGCTATAATCTTTTGATTTCTTGTCTTTACGTTTGTTTTCTTGTTCTTCCATGTATTCTGAGATGATACCCAATTAACTTTTCACCTCCATTTGACCGCAGTCAATGACTGACAGATACGGATTCGTTGAAGACGGCTTGCATCTGGTACAGTACCTTTTATTTTTCTTGAACAAGAGATTGGAAAATTCACTGTGGCATTGTATGCAGATGCTTGTGTTACTTTTGACCATCAGTAAATATGCCTCTTTTTTTTCTTATTAATCTCAATTAACTAGTATCATGAGAAGGTTTTATTTTAAATTCAAGTCTCAATTTTGAGATGTTATGTGTTAATGTTACGCCATGTGTAATAATAACACAATGTCAACAAATATTCCAAAACTGACTGACCTGATGTCACAGGACTATCCAAAAGACAAGTCAGAAAGAAACAGACTCGTTGTTGGGACATATGTTCTAGCAAGTTTTAAGATCACTGATGTGCCAGATCAGAACTTCAAGCAAGCAATCAACCTTGATACTGATCAAGCCAAGTATTCTACAGAATAATCTATCTGCGCCTATGGCTGTTTCATATTCCTTGGAATCGTTTTCTTTATTTCATAGAAGACCTGTTACCATACATTCTAAATGATAAAAATTTAAATAGATTTATTTTATCGATGTATAATTGACTCGGCCAAAAAAGCAAAGGGCGCTTGTTTTTCAAGGTGGTGGTTCGCTTGGGGCATATGAGGCAGGGGCTTACAAGGCACTCTATGAAAATTTATACGAACCAGGCAAGCCTCTGTTTGACATACTGGCTGGTACTTCGATAGGAGCTATAAATGCCTCCGTTGTTGTAAGTTATGTAGCGGAGAACAAGACATGGGAAGGTTCTGTCGAAAGACTAATGGAGTTTTGGGATTATTTGTCAAGTTGGGACCGTATTTCGACCAACCCTTATTTTTCGCTTTTTTTTAATGCTGAAAATCTTTGGTGGGATTACTTGCATAAAATCACTAAATATACTGCTACAGGAGAGGCCATCAGACGATACTACACCACAAAATCATCTGAATATGTTGGGGTGCCGACTGTCTTTTCTCCGGAAATTCCGCTAATCGATATGAAGTATTTCGACGATTTTGGCATCCCAAACAATATCTGGTATAGGTATAGTAAAAAGCCATTAGAAGAAAGCATAAAGCAGTTTGTAAATTTTCCAATAGCGACAAGCTTTGATGAAGACCCAATACAGCCAAGACTTCTTTTGACTAGTGTAGATGTGCAAGAAGGCCAAACTGTAACATTTGATAGTTATGCAAAAGAGGACGGTTCAAGATTTACAGCATATGGCAAATACCAAAAATCTGAAGATGGAAAAGGAAAGTATTCTTACACTATTAGGTACAAAGGAATCGAGCTGGATCATGTTACAGCAAGCGCATCCGTCCCAATAAATTATGACTATACTAAAATTGAAGCCAAGGATGAGAAATCTATCAACACGCGTTACTTTTGGGATGGGGGATTGTTAAGTAATACTCCGCTAAGAGAACTTATGAGCTCACACAAAAGATACTGGACTGTAGTAAGAAAACCAAAACCTGAGACAAATTTAGAAGAAAATTCTGTTCCAGATTTGGATGTATATGTGATTGATTTACATTCAACTAAACAACCAGAAGTTCCTAAAGATCATGATGGTGCTGTCAGCAGATTCAATGATATAATATATCATGACAGAAATCTTCAAGAAGAAAAACTATCCAAATACATGGCAGACTATGTGGATTTGACCAAACAATTTCTAAGTCTTGCAATAAATAAAGGGGCAACAAAGGAAGAAATTCAAAAAATCTTGAATACAAATGGTCAAAGTAGAACATTTGACAAATTATTGAAGGGACAATTTCGCATATCAAAGCTTGAAAGAATAGAAAGAAAAGCAGATCCGAATAATATTTCAAGTAAGGTGTTTGACTTTACTGCCAGAACAATAAATGATCTGATACAAACTGGATATGAAGAGACCCTCAGTCATTTGAATCGAACATAGAGTAAGGTCTCGGATTAGGCCATAATTGAGTTTGATTCAATAATGGATATGACGTGAATTTGTTTGAATTATTTCGAGATAAAAAAGTAGGGAGGGTTAGTGTGTTTGTATTATCTGCGTTACTTCTCCAGTCTTGTTATCCAATAGGACTATGGGTGTTCTACCATGGTTGCCAAAATCAAACATGTCTCCAAGAGACTGTGCCCTGTTCACAAACGACTTTTTGTCAGCAAAATTCAGGTTCCAGTTGTCCAAGATGAATTTGAGGACTGATGTCTGGTCGGATACATGATGGGAGATGTAGTTTGGTTTTGCATATGGTGATACCACAAGCAGTGGCAGTCTTGGACCATATCCACATCTGTCTGGTTCGCCACCAACGGTTTTGTTGCCTCCACATGTTGGAGCAAAGTCATGGAGCGGATCGTTTGAATTGTTGACAATTGGTGGCATCACGTGGTCATACAAACCGTCTGAATCATCATATGTGATAAAGACTGCAGTGCTTGACCATTCTGGACTCTGTTCCAAGTTGTTTAGCGTATTGGTGATAAACAGCTGCTCGTCAAGTACGCTAGAGTCGCCTGGGTGACCAGTTTGGGTCTTTGGCGCCTTTAAGAAGCTGACTGCTGGCATGTTTCCAGCGTTTGTTGCATTCCAAAAGTCATTGAGGTCATACTGGTGGTTTGCCTGGTCTGTCTGGCCTATCATGGCTACTGAACTTGGTCGAAGATGGTGCGGGTTTGCAGTGGAATTGTAGTACATGAATGGATCATAGTGCGAGCCATAGATTTTCTCAGTGGCATTGTCCGTTGCAGTTCTTTGGCCTGTTGCAGCACATACTGCCTTGTGGGCTGGATTGCCATCCCATGGAGTTGTCGGCTTAAAGCCTGCGGAGAACCAGCCCCATGTTATGCCATTTGCATTTAGGGAGTCTCCCAAGTTCGGGCCAGTGAGAAGTACTGCTTGAGCAGGTGCAGCTTTTGCACAGTCATCTAGAACTGATTCAACGTTTGCAAGTAGTACGCCATTTGCAATTGAACCATCTAATACACCGCCTGTGTCGCCTGAAACTAGGTTGGTGTGTCCCAATAGGGTTGCACCAAACTGTGTGTCAAAATAGTTGTCGCTCATGGCAAAGTGCTGCGCAATGTTCCAAAGCCCTGTAACCGAGTTTCCATCGTAGTAGCTCATGGTTTCGTTTCCATTGTTGCCAGGATTGCAATTGAATGGATTAACTGCGTGTGTATCCACCTCACCAGCTCCGGTCTGCTGAACAAACATGTCAACGAGTCCTCCATCGTATGCTTTTTGCTCTTGGCTGTAATCGTTGGTTTCTCCGCAGAGAATTTCAAGCGATCTGTCCAAGCGAAATGGATTGTACAAGTTTGGATTGTGATTCAACAGTGCGGGGGTAAAGCCATTACTCTGTGTGGTGTTTGCAAATGGAACAAATACTGGTTCACCAGGAGGATTCAAGGCATAAGGGTAGGCGCCAAAATAGTGGTCATATGAGGTGTTTTCCTGAAATATTACAACCACGTGTTTGATTGGAGATTTTATATTATGTACTCCATCTGCATCACCCTTGATTTCATTACCGCCTTGTCCGATTGCCCAACCTGAGCCACTCAGAAAGAGAGATGTTATAAGAAGTCCTATGATTGTTGTTGTTAAAATTTTTGTCATTAAAATTCAGAATAGAAATTTATCAATTTATCAACACTGCAAATAGATTATGTTGCACTATTTGCAAGACAATGCGTTCATACATTATCTTATTATTATGAAGTTTACTCGATCAAATTTTTGCCTATGGTGAAATTAGAGCTTGGTATAATTCTATACGTTAGCATATGCTGGAAAAATAGACTACTTTAGTTAAGTTGTGATTATTTATTCAAATTCATGTCATGTCTTTTGTTATCTGAAAAATCAATCAGATCAGCAGATCTCTCAAATTTTGCTTGTAATATTATGATATGTCGAAATGACTCCAAGAAACCCACTGGGAACACTTTCCAAACCAATTCTGAGAATCACTTCAATTGTTATATATCAAGACTGTATAATATCATCGAAAACACATGGAAGACACACATGAATCGTGCAAAATGGAAGGTGGCGCAAGATGTGGATGTGGCTCAATGTCTTCTCACGAACAGTGCGGTAGCGGCCTTATGTCCTCTCATGGAGACTGCGGTTGTGGCGGTGGTCATCGTCCGCATTCCATTACAAGGATGTACAAGCATGCATACATGGATGCATTGTACCAAGCCCAGGTAGAGCGCATAAGAAAAAGAATAGATGCAAAATTTGGGACAACGCTTGACAAAATGGCAGATGCCGTAGTAGAGTCGTTTGGGAAGATGTGGGAATCAAAGATGGCTAAAATTCAAGCAGCGCAAGATCTAGACGCCAAACTTAAAACGATCCTTTCTGAAAAATATAAAGTCTAAAATAACTTTCCCCTCTGTCTTTTTTGTAATATATTTAGAAAAACCACATTACTGACGAGTGATATTATCCACTTTTAATGACATGGAACAAAACAAGTTACCATCAATTATGTATAAAAACCCAAGTCGTTTCATTGCCAAGATCTTGAATATCTATTCGTACTCTCATGAGACTTTTTATAAATTGAGTTCATCTTATCACTGTTACAACAAATGGACTAGACCCTTTATACTTAATTTGAAGGACGATCTATTTTTATATCCAAGTATACTATGGTATAATGTAGTATATCATGGAACAAAGTACGATTAAGCTTTCCAAAAAGCTCAAAAATGATCTCAGAAAACAAATGAACCATCCTGGCGAAACCTATGAGAGTGTGATTGCTCGACTTTTAAAAATTACTCAAGACGATGATGTGCTAAGTGACATTGTAATAAAAAATATTGAAGAAGGCATTGCAGACATCAAAGCAGGACGTGTGTATACATCAGATCAGGTCAGGAGAAAATTAGGTTTAAAGTAATGGCATGGGAAGTTATTTGGTCTGAGAAATCTGTTACACAATTAGAAAAAATAGACAAGAAAAACGCCAAGAAAATTTATGATTCGGTACTAGATTGCATTGAAGATCCATTTAAAGCGGTGATAAGATTAACCAATTCTCACTTTTTTAGACTACGTGTGGGAGATTACAGAGTGATATTGGATTTACAGCAAAGTAAGATGATAATCTTTGTTGTAGAGACTGATCATAGAGGAAAAATTTACAAGAAATAATCCAGACCAAATCTTTTTCATGGAAAATTCAATATGTCATATAGTACGACCAAACAGCTATGGCACATGGCGCTTCTGGATTTTGCATCCTCTTGAGATTTTAGAAGGAAACTTTTTCACATCTCTTTAGGCCTGAGATTTTATCTTTTTGCCCGATGACAAGAAAAATACTGCCACATCTGCCAAAGGCGGAAATTATTTCTGAGGCAATTCCATCATATAACGAGTTTGGTGTTGTATGATAAAACAATTTGGAGCAAAAATCACTTTTGTATTGTTACGTTGCGGTTTAATATGAAAAAGGCGTTGAATAGGTAATAGTATTTAATGAAAAAACTAGGTTACAAATAGCAAGACCTTGGCCATATATGCGCACTTTAAGAGCGTGCTAATACGATGGTAAAATCGTACTCGTAGCCAGTGTAAATGAGGCCGTAACCATTGGTAGTGCGCTTGTTGACTACGAGCCTAAAGTCATAGGCGCATGGGCCCATCTCTAAGCTATTGTAGACGGATCCATAGTACCTTATCTTAAGACTGCTTGATCCTTGCCACTGGTTTGATCCATTGATGTGAGCAGAATAGTTATCATAGGCTGGATTAGGCCCAGTTGGGGGCGGCATTACATATTGATTGTTTCCCCAGATCGCATTGAGTGCATAGTCTCTTAGGTGTCCTAGTACATCATACACCTCAAAATCTATCTCTAGGTAATCAGAAGCTGAACTACCCAGGTTTGCAGTCTGACACGCGGTTATGGTACTCCCGTTCACTGTTGCCCCTGTTATTGCTACGGGAGTTGGAGGTGTGTTGTCTATCTGAACCTTTATTGTGCCATATGCTGGGTCGACGTATGTAGTCTCCCAAGTTGCTACAGTTACTCCTATTATGGATGGAATAGCTCCTCCCTGATAGCCTATAACCCTCAGCGTCTGAGGTCCGGTCGTTAGTTTCGTAGTATCAAGCTCTGCTATAAGGTCAGGAAATGCCCAAGGTTTTATCCCAGGGTTGTCTGGCAGTACGTACAAGTCGCTAACCCCGCCAACGGTGGTCGGTCCCATAGATTGGACTATCCAGTTTTCGGTGATTGGGTCATAGTAGCTATTGTTGAGAGGGTCGGTTACATCCGTCCACGGTCCTGGACCATTGGGTCCTTGTACACCGGGGGTCCATTGAACTTTGTAGTATGTAGCACCCAAAGCTATCAGTCCCGATCCGAACCATCCTCCTATCCAGAGAGTCCCCCCAAACGGCATGTCAGAGTCTTGGGTTGGATAAGGATATGGTGCCACTCCTTCGTTTGGATATGCGTAGCCATTAGTCTGACTAATCGAGCCTGCAACTATGTTGCCTACTCTGGTAAATACAAAGTACGAACCAGTTTGCTGTCCCACTGGCGGAGGATTAATAGTTATCAAATTCCCACTAGCCTTGATGTTAACGTTTACCACATCAGCTATGGCCCAACGGGTGCTAGTGGCTGGATTTTCGCTGTAGATGAAAGTGGTTGTTCCACCAACCGTCTGAGAAACACGCAGAATGATATTTGGTCTTGGAGGTGATGGGAAGACAAATGGTGCAGAAAAGTGGCCACTCGTGTCGGTTGTGGCTGTGGCTAGAAGGGTAGTCGTGTACACGCCAGGAGATGGATTGTTGACCTGGAACACCTCGGTTTGTGCATAAGGAACTGGCTGTCCGCTAGTTATTGATACCACGGTTCCTTGGACTAGAAAGTGAGCCAATATGCCATTACCTCACTTGTTCGGCTCCTATGCGAGCTAGAACTGTCCCTGTGGGGGCAAGTTGGATTGGGAACCGTAGTATGCCCTCCTTCCTAGGGAAGAATACTGGAAGCGGATAATGCGCAAGTATTGGAGGTGCACAACAAGGCTGTTTTGCCGTGCGTTTGGGTTGAGTTCCAGACCCTGCGTTCAGTGTAAGACCGCCGACTAGCTTGCCGTCAGCAATGATGTCGAGGGTTAAATGTTGGGCCTTGTGCTGGCCTTCAGGTTGAACAATCGCTAGCGTCACAAACTTCTCTTCGCCAGCTTGTAATGTAAACTTCACTCTCGCATCAGATATGAGGGCCTTGTCATCTCGCTTTACATTGCCACTAGCCTTATCTTTGTCCTTGTCTTGACGTGCACGTTCTAGTCCGCGCAGGTTCAAGGTCCATTTCTCTGGTAGATGGGCTACGATCTCAAATGTCTTTGGGTCTGTATCGCTGTTTGCCACCAAAAGAGGCACTATCGGGAAGGGTGAGGCCGAGATTACGTTGCTAAAGTTACTCTGAGTACCATTGCCTGGGCTGAGTTGAACCAAAACACAAAAGTGATTAAAAGCCCCCAGCGGAAGCGGCCAAAGACCTCCATTCGTATCGGTTAGATCGCTTAGGTCCCATTGTACCTCGGTTTGCTGCTCAGATGATGGTGTACCAGAAGACGGCAGTGTGATGGAGAACTGACTTATCATCTTGTAATGAAACTGAGTCCAGACGCCACCCACAACTCCGAAAGGAGTAAAGCCTACGGTAACCTGTACAGTGCCACCAGCTGGACCTGTATTCTTAACTACAACAAAGAGCCGATTGGTCGCACTGCCCAGGGTTGGCTCTCCTGGCATATTGACTAGGGTCCAATACTTGAAAGGACCTGTTGTGTGCGGTGCGGTTGAAGTTGCCTCAATTCGGCTTCCGGTGTTATCTACAAAGATGTCGGGACTGGTCCATCCTGGCCAGAAATCCGGAAAGCCTGTCTCAATTGGAGTGGTATCCTTCCAAGGTGTGATATGGGGTGTAAATGACATTAGTTAGACCAATATGCACTTTATAGTATATATCATTTGTGTGTATAGTAAGCATATCTACAGAGCCGGCGCCTCCAAAGTAAATATGCATACATGCTTTGTGTGTTCTAGTCTTGCATGTCAAAAAAAGTTGGTTATGACTTCGGTATGATGTTGTTGTAATTGTTGAAAATTGTTTTCTATTAAACAAAGATGAAAAAATTGGAGAGACCGAAAACTATGTTATACCAAATTTTCTGCCAGCCTTTTCAAATGTATCCAATGACTGGAATATCATGCTATCAGAAAGCCAGTCTGTCACAGATATCCTAATTCTGGCAGAGCCTAGGTTTACGGTGGGATAGCGTATTGGCTGGGCAAATATCTTGTTATTTCTCAAATATTTTGCAAATTCAAGCGTCTTTTTCTCATCTCCTATTATGATTGGTATTATCTGGCTTTGAGATTCAATTGTATACCCAATTGACCTTAGGCCCTTGCTGAACTGTCCTATTTTTTTCCATAAACTAAGCCTCTTCTTTTCCCTGTTTGTCAAAAATCTCTTCAAAGCCAAATCTGCCAAAAATCCAGGCAGTGCAGAAGTATAAATGAAAGGCCTTGAGGTGTTAACTGCCAGGTCGATTATATCTTTACTTGCAGCCATGTAGCCTCCAAATGCACCAAGGGCCTTGCTTAGACTGCTGATGTAAATGTCAACATTTTTTGCAACTCTGAAATGATCTGCAGACCCTTTCCCGTCACGGCCTGCTACAAAATCCCCATGTGCATCATCTAGTATGAGAAACGCATTGTTCTCTTGGCATAATTTTGCAATTTCCTTTAACCTTGCAAAATCCCCGTTCATTGAAAATATTCCCTCAGTTATGACAAACTTGCGCTGCGCCTTTTTGCGCAACTTTTTTTCAAGATCTGAGATATCATTGTGCCTGTAAACTAGTTTTTTTGCATATGATAATCTGCAAGCATCTATTATGCTTGCATGGTTTAGCTCGTCGCTTAATATGATATCATTTTTTTGAGTCAAAATTGGTATAGCTCCAAGATTTGCCATGTATCCAGTAGGAAAAACAAGTGCAGAGCCCTGCGATTTATGACTTGAAATCTTGTCCTCAAGTTCTTTAAACGATGTATCGTTTCCAGCAACTAACCTGGAACTTGATTGTATCTGTGATATTTTATACGTTGAAGTGATGCCAAGATAATCATTTGATGACAAATTGAGCAGTTTTTTTCCATAAATTGTCATGTAGGGGCCTGAAATTTTATTATATAATAGTGTCCGGTACAGGTTTGCCTTCTTTATTTTCTCTAATTTTTCTAAAATAAAACTGGTTCTAGGCTTCAAGACCTATTTTTGATATCATCTGAAAATCGTCAGTCGGGGAATTGCCGCCAATTGTCAAGTATCCTCCTGTGATGATTCCGTTTGCACCTCCAAGAAGCACCTTTTCCTGGTCATTTGCAAGGTAAACCTCTCTACCTCCTGCAATCTTGAGTATTGTCCTTGGCATCAAAAATCTAAACACAGCTATCGTTCGCAGTATCTCTGATACTGAGAGTCTTGTCGAAATCTCAAGAGGGGTTCCTTTCTGTGGCACTAACATATTGATTGGGCATTCCTCCGGGGCTAGTCCTGCAAGATCAAGACCTAGTTCCAGTCTCTGCATTCTTGTCTCACCCATGCCTATTATTCCACCGCAGCACAATTCAAGCCCTGCATTTTTGACAATGAGGTTAGTCTTCATCCTGTCGTCATAACTGTGGGTCGTGCATATCTTTGAAAAGAAACTTCGCGGTGCCTCTAGATTGTGGTTGTAACGTTTCACTCCAAGTTTTTTTAATTTTATTGCCATGTCCTGATTGATAAAACCAAGCGAGCAGTTGACCTCAATTCCTACATCTTCATTAATTTTTTTTATAATTGAAGTAATCTGCTCAAAGTCTTTCTCTGTGGGACCGCGCCATGCGCATACAAGACAAAAGCTCTTCACTCCATCTTCTTTTGCAAGCATGGCGTTTTTCGCTATTACATCTGGTGGCAATAGCTTGTACGTGTCTATCTCGGTTTTGTAAAATGCCGATTGGGAGCAAAATGAACAGTCTTCCTGGCATTTGCCTTTTTTGGCATTTATCAAAGCCTCAACATCTACTAGATTGCCGCATAATTTCCTGGTAATTTCATTTGCTGCCCCAGATAAAGCACAAAGCGAGTCATCTGATACGCTGATTAATCTTTGAGCTTCCTCTTGTGAAATCTTCTTTCCTGATAAAACCTTGTCACGGCAGGAGATGATAAAGTCAGTCTCGCTAGTCAATGTCTAGTCTCTTGTAAATCCATTAATTAAGATTATTTTCTCTGTAAACCTGTTATTTGATAATGGTTTACCATGAATTTGTAATATGCCTAAACTCTTGTGGGGCAGATGTGCGGTCTGGATTTTAGATATTTCTCTCCACATTTTTCGCATATGATATACTCCAAAGCAGGGCTGGAACATCTGTGCATCTCTCCTGGCTGTAAAACTTTGCTGCAGATAGGGCAAATTCGAATCTGTGGCATGAAATAATCATATGTCTATACGCAAGAGCTGATTATAGTGTTTTATGCGGTAATCTAAATTGCTCAGATCTGGGCTGACACATTTTTGATTGTCTTTATTGTTCCATCTAGCAGAAAATCCAATTCTTTTTCAGAGATTGCAAGCGGGGGAATTACCATTACAATATTTCCAAGTGTTCTCTGATAAATTCCGTTTTTTTTGGACTCTGTAAAAATTTTCTGCGGCAATCGTTTCTGAGGTGATACCGGATCTTTTGTCTTCTTGTTAGATACGAGTTCTATTCCCATTAGCAGCCCCTTGTGTCTTACATCACCCACTAGATCCAAATTGGATATCTCTTTGATTCGTGACTGGATCTGTATTGCGCGCTTTTTGATTTTTGATATTAGATTGTATTTTTTGTATAATGAAATATTTGCAAGCGCTATAGCACATGCAAGGGGATTTCCAGTAAATGTGTGACCATGAAAGAAATGTTTCATATCTTTGTATTCTCCAAGAAAGGAATCGTAGATCTTTTTAGTTGCAAGCGTAGCGGCAAGAGGAAGGTACCCACCAGATAGCATCTTTCCAAATGATACAATATCGGGAATGCTTTCCTGATCTTTGTATTCTATCATTGATCCTAGCCTTCCAAATCCTGTTGCAATCTCATCTAGTATTAACAAAACATTGTATTTTTTGCAAATCTTGCTAATTTTTTTCTGAAATCCCTTTGGGTATATGACCACTCCTCCTGCAATCTGTGCCCCGCTTTCCATGACAAATGCTGCAATATTGTCATTTTTAGCAAGTATCTGCTCTATCTTATCAAGACAGAATTCCTGGTAATCATCAAAGGAGTACCCATTGGGAATTCTATATCTGTTAGGTGAAGGCGTTCTTAAAACTGGAAACAACATGGGCTTGAATTTTGAAAAGAATAACGGTACATAGCCTAGTGACATGGCACCTGCAGTATCGCCATGATATCCGTTCTCAAGTGAGACAAATTTTGTCTTTTTCTTCTCACCTTTATTGTACCAGTATTGTAATGCCATCTTGGCGGAGATTTCCATTGCCGTGGAACCGTCGTCTGAGTAGAATACTCGGTGCATCCCCGGTGCAAGTTTTACCAGTTTTTCTGCAAGTTCCTCAGCTCTATCGTTTGTTAAATTAAATAATGAAGAATGCTGCAACCGTCTTGCCTGTTTTATCATGGAATCTGTCAATTCTTTGTTAGAGTGACCCCATACATTGCACCACATGCTTGCCACCCCATCCATCATGGCATTTCCATGTATATCGTATAGCCACATTCCCCTGCCTTTGGAAATTACATCAAATTTTGGCCAGTCTTTCATCTGCGTGTATGGATGCCAAACAAAACTAGCCATGGTGTTTTTCATCTGGTCGGATTAATAATGATAATCAAAATTCCAGTCCCTTGATATTTGTTATTTTGATTTGTTTTGAACCCAAAGATGTACAATAGCAATTGCTAAACATTGGTTCGCTATAATTATAATGGATGAAAA
>Ga0075029_100000808_pt1 | contig 18049 bp, 17 predicted proteins | sample LitLauG_LLR_2013_FD_71391 | JGI IMG/M metagenome (GOLD analysis project Ga0075029, IMG submission 71391) | Freshwater sediment microbial communities from North America - Little Laurel Run_MetaG_LLR_2013 | ecosystem: Environmental > Aquatic > Freshwater > Creek > Sediment | place: USA...
TCGCCGCGCAGCAGCGCCGAGCCGTTTCCCGCGTCCGGCGAAAGCAGCTTGCCCTTTTTCGACCAGTGAACGCCGTCGTTGGACGTCGCCACGCCCGTGCTCCAAGTGGAGCCGTCGTAGCCCGAATAAAAATTCCAATAATCCCCCCGATAGCGCACCACCGACGGATTCAGCACGTCACCCGAATCCCAATCGCCGCGCCCGAGCACCGGTTCCGGCGACGCTTCCCAGTGAAATGGACCGCGCGGACCCGCCGCATCGGGCGCGGGCAGAGTAAACTCCGCGTACTTGCCGCAGCCGCCGGCGGCGAGCGCCAGGAAAATGATGAACGCGCGCCTCACATCGGAATCCTGATTTGCAGGCTTGCGCCATGGCCCGGCTTCGATTCCAATTGCAGGTCGCCGCCCAGCATCCGCACGCGGCGCTTGATGCTTACCGGTCCCAGGCGCAGCAGTTCCAGTTCATCCAGGTTAAAGGACCCGCTGAACGGGAACCCGCCGCCATTATCCTCGGCGGTTATTTCGATTCTCTGGTCGCGCTTGTCGATCGAGAGCGCCAGGCGCGACGCGCCGGAATGCTTCTGAATATTATTCAGCGTCTCGCGGACGATCTGCAGCAACTCGAGCGACAGCTCCACTTCGCCTGGATCGCTGAAATCGCCCGCGGTGAACGTGCTGGAGATGCCCGTGTCGCGCTGGAATTGCTCCACCATGCGGCTCAGAGACGCGCTGAGCGTCACGCCCTCCTCGGCCGGCCTCATGCTGCGGACGAAGCCGCGCAACTCACTAACCTGGCTCTTGCCCAGGTTTTGAAGTTGGCGCAACTCCTCGCCTGCAGCATCCACATCGCGCGAGAGCAGCTTCTTGATAATTTCCAGCCGCATCTGGAAGCTGATAAAGCTTTGCAGTGGACCGTCGTGAAAATCGTGCGCCATGCGTTCGCGTTCGGCCTCGCGCGCTCCCTGGGCTTGGCTGCGGATGATCACGTTGTGGCGCAACACCGCTGATATGCGCCCGTCAAGATAGCGCTTGTACAAAGATAGGGCAACGGCGGTGGAGGCCATGCCCACCACGGTCCACACCAGAGACATTTCCTCGGGAGGCGTGAACAGCAGCGAATCGAGCAGCGCCACCAGCCCGACAAGAACCACGCGCGAGACTCCGTGCTGCAGCGCGGCGGAGGCGAACAGGTAGCCCGCGTCCAACGCCGACAGCCATCCCGCGGCGGTCGAGCCGTTCCATCCGCCCGGCGCGAGATAGACGAAGAATCCGAAGTAAGCCGTGTCGATCACCAGGCCCAGATTGGCGCGCCATGTGGAATCGAACCCCAGCTCAAACATCGCGCCCACGGCATAGACCAGGTACGCCGCCAGTACTGCCACGACGCCCGTTAAATGCCAGCCTGAGGAGCGGATGTAGCCGGCCAGACACGCGGCGGCCAGCGCCAGACGTGCAATGCGGAGAGCGAGCCGCCCCCGGTAAGGAACCATATCCTAGAGCCGAGTTTAGTATAAACGCTCCAGCGGATGCCGAGATCGCAGTTCCAGTAAGAGGTCTCAGCGACTTCGACCGCGACGGCGACCTGTTCACACGGCTCCTCACATTATTTTGCCCTGGGCGGGGCGGAGCGCCGGGAGGCATCTCGCGTTAAAATAACGCCCCAATAGCGCTAATGAACTTTTTTGGAATCAGCGGCTTCCTGTTCTCAATCGGCAGAGGCCGCGTCTCTCCTCATGCAAAAGTGTAGATGGGGAATTGTGCGGTTTGCGTCGGGTGGAAGTGCTATCTGATTTAGCCGGAACTGGTTATGGTGGATGCCGGGATGGCCTCGTCTGTTTGCGGTTTCGCGGTTTCTAACGAGCGATGCCTAACGAAAACCCTCCACAAGCATCAGGTCTAAGCGAGCGTTATTTTGCTCGATGAATAGCACGTAGCGGTCGTCGGGTGAAACGGTGAGACCAAGCGAGAGTTGGTGTCCATCCATTCGTGCGACGGTTCGGATCACGCCGGTCTTCTCATCCAGCAACTGGAGCGTTTTCCCATCAGGCGAGAAATACACTCCTTTCGCCGTCACACTGAAGTGGCTCCATGCTGACACTGCCGGAGCGACTTGCTTCTCGCCTCACGCCGCAGACGTTCGAGCGCCGGCGGCGTGCGACGGCAATTTAGGGAACGGCGTCGTAACGCTGCGGATTCTCAAGAGCCACGTCGGCCCGCTGAGCAGCCTCGGCGATCCGCTCGGGGCGTCAGTGGTCGAAAGCGGTTACGCTTCGATCTTTACCAACGAGATTCGAGGATACGCAGACCGTAACGGGCTCCCCGGTGGCAGCCTGATGGCGTACGCCGTGACGCACGAGATCGGGCACCTGCTGCTCGGCGAAAAGCACGCTTCGTCGGGGATCATGCGGGCGGTCTGGGGAAAATCGGAATACCGTGACATGGCCCAGCGCTGGCTCGGCTTCGGCGCAGCCGAACAGCAGGCGCTGGTTCGGGCGCTTCCCGCCGCGGACGCAGAACTTAAATAAAGCGTACGGCGCCGGTCATTGAATTCCCCGGCATTTCACCATCAACCGGTCGATGTAGGCTAACACCGCCTTGCCTTCCTGGTTCAAGACCGTGGTCTCGAAAAACACCAACCCGCGGACGCCGTCCTTGGTTTGCTTGTCGATGGTTTTCTTCGTCACATGCACCGTATCGCCGATGAACACGGGTGCAAGGAAGCGCAACTGGTCGAGGCCCCGGAACGCAATGATGGCCTCATGATGCGGCATCATCTGCGTCATTAATCCCGTGGAAATGGCGAAGATGAGCGCGCCGTGCGCGATGCGGCGAGCGTAGGGACCGCGGCGCGCGTATTCCTCATTCATGTGCAGTTCCACGAAATCGCCCGAAAGGCCCGCAAAATTCACGATATCGGCCTCGGTGACGGTGCGTCCGCGCGAAGTCCGGATTTCCCCAAGCATATAGTCTTCAAAGTACATATTCAGTACGATATAATCGCATTTCTATGCGTAACAAAGTGACCGTAGTGGGCGGGGGCAACGTAGGCGCAAGCTGCGCCGAAAACCTCGCGTTTAAAGAATTGGCCGACGTTGTTCTGGTCGATTTGAAAGAGGGTCTGCCGCAGGGCAAGAGCCTCGATCTGGCGCAGTGCGGGCCAATCGAGGGCTATGACGTAAAAATCACGGGCACCAACGGGTATGAGGCAACCGCCGGCTCCGATGTGGTGGTGATCACCGCGGGCCTGCCGCGCAAACCCGGAATGAGCCGCGACGATCTGTTGCTGGCGAACTATGAGGTGGTGAAGAGCGTCACCGAACAAATCGCCAGGCATTCGCCGAATGCGATCCTGGTGCTGGTGACCAATCCTTTGGACGCCATGTGCTGGGCGGCGCAGAAAGTTTCGGGATTCCCCAAAGAGCGCGTCATTGGCATGGCGGGCGTCCTGGATAGCGCGCGCTTCCGCACGTTCATTGCCGCGGAGCTGAACGTGTCGGTCGAGAACGTTACGGCGGTGGTGCTGGGTGGCCACGGCGATACCATGGTGCCGGTGGTGCGCCTTTCCAGCGTTTCGGGCATCCCGTTGACGGAACTGCTGGACGAAGCGACGCTGGCTCGCATTGTGGACCGCACGCGCAACGGCGGAGCCGAAGTGGTGAAGCAACTCGGTACCAGCGCCTACTACGCGCCTGCCGCGGCCGCAGTCGAGATGGTCGAATCGATCCTCAAAGACAAGAAGAAGGTTCTACCCTGCGCCACGCTTCTGGAAGGCGAGTATGGCATCAACGGCCTTTACGTCGGCGTGCCCGTGAAGCTGGGCGCGAAGGGCGTGGAAAAGATCTACGAAATCGCGTTGACAGCCGACGAAAAAGCAGCCCTGGCGAAGAGCGCCGGAGCGGTGCAGGAACTGATCGACGTGCTGAAGACCAAGATGTAAATGGACTCCGAAGCCATCGTCCGCCTGGTGTCCGTTGTGCTGGTGGTGGCGTGCGTCGTACTCATCGTTTCGCGGAGGAAGGGGCCAAAGCCGCCGGAATGAAAACGGTCTCAAATTGACGGCCCGGAGGCCTCTTCGGGTCGCCCTCTTTAGCGATTCGTATCACGAGATGAATGGCGTCGGCACGGTGTGCCGGGAGTTCACGGCCTTTGCACAGCGCCAACAATTACCTTTTTGCCACGTTAACGCGGGGCTGGTCACCCGCGTTCAGCAGGAGGGCTCCGTCACCTCCATCGAACTGAAGCGGGGCATTCGCATCCCTTTGGATAAGGATCTGTATTGCGATCCGCTGCTGAGCCGCTACCGCAATCGCGTGATGGCGGAATTGAGAAAGTTCCAGCCCGATCTGATCCACATCACCGGACCAGGCGACTTCGGCGTACTCGGCTTCTGGATCTCCCACCTGATGAATGTCCCGTTGGCGGCGTCCTGGCATACAAATCTCCATGAATATGCGGGGCGCAGGGTGCTCAAAATAGTGGGCTGGAAGTGGGCAGCGGCGCTGGTGGAGCGGCAAAGCCTGCGCGCCCTGCTGGCCTTTTATCGCCTGGCGCACTTTGTCATCTCGCCGAATCAGCCCATGATGGATTTCCTCAGGGAGCGCATCCGCCGCCCGTCGTACATGATGAAGCACGGCGTCGATGCCATCCGCTTCTCGGCGGATTTTCGGGCTCGAAACGGCAACGGCCAGTTCTGTATTGGCTGGGTGGGCCGCCTGACTCCGGAAAAAAACGTCAGGGCCTTTGCCGAAATCGATGGCTGTCTGCGCGCGGCCGGCGAATCGAATTTCCGTCTGCTGCTGGTGGGCGATGGCAGCGAGCGCGAGTGGCTGCGCCAAAGGCTTCCAGGCGCCACGATGCCAGGATTCCTTGAAGGCAACGAATTGGCGCAAGCCTTCGCCAGCATGGATGCCTTTATCTTTCCTTCACAAACCGACACCTTCGGGCTGGTCGTGCTGGAAGCGATGGCTTCGGGCGTCCCCGTCCTGTTGACTTCGGCGGCAGGCAAGCGCTTCGGTATTCAGGACGGGGTCGAAGGCTTCGTCTCCGATAATTTCTGTAACGGGATCCTGGCTTTAATGCACGATAACGGTCTGCGCCAGCGCATGGGCGATGCGGCTGCCGCCTTCGCGCGGACACAAGGTTGGAGCGGCGTGTTCGAAGATCTGTACGCCACTTATGCAACTGCGCTCGCGTGCCCGGAGGTTCGCGAGCGCACAGAAAAGCGGGCCGCTTATTGACCCTGGCCGAGCGAGAATCCGGGCTCGCCGTCGAACGTGCACAGGTGCTCCGTCTTAATGAAGTCGAAGCCCGCTTTCTCGACGCGGCCGAGCAGCGCGACGATCTGTTCATGCGTCGCGGGCCCATTTTGCGTCATAAACCGGCAGCGCCAGTGATCCGTGCAGAACGTTTCGGGAGCGCCGGACGGCCATACCTTCACGCCGCGATTGGTGATCATCGCCAGCTTCAGATGCTCATCGCTCAACTTGCTGACGGCCTCGCCCAATTCGTTCGGGTTCGGATGCGGCCAGTCGAGGAACACGTCCACCCCAACGGTCGCTTTTACCGCGCGTGTCGACGGTTTCAGCGCTGGCAGCGCGGTTGCTGCCGTCGAAGTGTACGATACAGCCTTGAGCGTCTCGGGCAATTTGCCGAGGCGTGCGATGATCGCGTCGGCGAATTCTTTCGTTCCCACCTTCTGCTTGCTCACGCCCTCTGCGAACACGTCGTATGTGTGAATGCCTTCTTCGATTGTTCGCAGAAAAGCGTTGTGAACTCGCGCCGCGACGTCGGCCTGGCCGATATGCACCAGCATCATCACCGCGCCCAGCAGCAGTCCCGACGGATTCGCCACGTTCTGTCCAGCGCGCCGCGGAGCCGAGCCGTGAATTGCCTCGAACATAGATACGTGCTCGCCGATGTTGGCCGACCCGGCCAGCCCCACCGATCCGGCGATCTGCGCGGCGACGTCCGACAAAATGTCGCCGTAGAGGTTCGGCATCACGATCAGGTCGAAGGCCTCCGGCGTGTCGGCCAGCTTCGCCGCGCCGATGTCCACGATCCAGTGCTCCTTCTCGATGTCCGGAAACTCCGCGCCGATCTTGTCGAACATCTTATGAAACAGACCGTCGGTCAGCTTCATGATGTTGTCCTTGGTGAAGCACGTCACCTTTTTGCGGTTGTTCTGACGCGCGTAGTGGAAGGCGTAGCGGAGGATCTTCTCCGTCCCGGGAGTGGTGATCAGCTTCAGGCACTGTGTCACCTGATCCGTCTGGCGATGCTCGATGCCGGCGTAGAGGTCCTCTTCGTTTTCACGCACGATCACCACGTCCATCTTCGGATGCTTGGTGCGGATGAACGGGGCATAGGCTACGCAGGGGCGCACGTTTGCGTACAGGCCGAGCGTTTTGCGCACGGTCACGTTGAGGCTCTTGAAGCCTCCGCCCTGCGGCGTGGTGATGGGCGCTTTCAGGAAGACCTTGGTCCGGCGGAGGGAGTCCCACGCCGAGGGTTCGATGCCCGCGGTGTTGCCGCGCAGGTAGGTCTTCTCGCCAATCTCGATCGTTTCAATTTCAATTTGGGCGCCCGCCGCTTCAATGATGCGCAGCGTGGCGTCCATGATCTCCGGTCCGATGCCGTCGCCGTGGGCGACCGTAATGGGTGTTTTGTGTGGCAAGGTTGATCTCCGATTGTGAATATACGACAAATATGTCGTGCATTGCAAGTCGTATAATGACGTTTTATGGAAAGCTGGACCTTCCTCACCAATCATGGGCACGTAATGCTGTGCATCTTCGAAGACCCGGAGATTCGGCTGAAGGATGTAGCCGCACGGGTGGGCATTACAGAGCGCGCCACGCAGCGCATCGTGGCCGATCTTCTCGATGCAGGCTACTTAACGGCGGAGAAGATCGGGCGCAGAAATTGTTACCAGGTGAACAAGAGGTTGCACTTTCGCCATCCGGTGGAGAAAAACCACGAAATCGGCGAGTTGCTGCGCTTGTTCGGAGGAGCGGCCCGGAAGCGCGCTTAGTCAAGCGGCAGAAATGCGTTGCCGTCCCACTCCGTCACCCATCCCGGCCCGATGTGATACATCCAGCCATGCAGCGCGAGGCTGCCATCTTGGAGCCGCGCGGCGACGCTGGGATGCGCTCGCAAATTGTCTAGCTGGCGTACGACATTCTGCTCGGCTAGGCGAAGGAGAAACTCCGGGCTCGGGTCGGTCTCGCGCTGTTCGACGGCCGCAAAGCGCAGCCACGCACTCAGATTGGCATATTCAGCAAGCGCATACGGATTCAACGCGCCGCGCAGCACGCCGCAATCGGTGTGCCCGCAGACAATGACGTCGGGAACCCCGAGAACGCCCACGGCATATTCGATGGTCGCCGAAACGCCGCCGATGGCCTCAGGGTAGGGCGGAACCACGTTGCCGATTACGCGGCAGATGAACAGTTCGCCCGGCTTGGTTTGCGTCAGCAGCGTTGGATCGATCCGCGAATCGGCGCAGGTGATGAACAGCGCCTCCGGTCTCTGCTTGAGCGCCAGCCGTTCAAACAGTTCCTGATGCTTGGGGTAGACGTGTTCCTGAAACCTCGACACGCCTTTTGAGAACCGGTGGATCGGCACGGCTTTATTCAATGCCCATCTGCGCCAGGCGATAGCGCAGAGCGTTGCGCGTCAACCCCAGCAGGCGCGCGGCGTGGCTCTTATTGCCGTCGGCGCGCTTTAACGCCTCGCGGATCAGCGATTGCTCGTAATCGTCCAGCGTCATGCCCTCGGGCAAAAAATGATCGGCGGTAGCAGCCGAGCGTACGCGCTGCGCTGTGTCGATGCGCACGTCCGATGCCTCGACGCGCGGACCTTGGGCGAGCAAAATGCTGCGCTCCACCACGTTCTCCAGTTCGCGCACGTTGCCCGGCCAGTGGTAGCCCATAAAGCGCTCCAGTGCGCCGTGGCTGATCTCGCCGTGGAATTTCTTGGCGAAGAAATCGACCAGGTACGGGATATCTTCCTTGCGCTCCCGCAGCGGAGGAATGTTCAGCGGCACGACGTTCAAGCGATAGTACAGGTCTTCGCGAAACGTCCCTTGTTCCAGTGCGGCGCGCAGATCGACGTTTGTCGCGGCGACCACGCGGACGTCCACGGAGATGGTCTTATTGCTGCCCAGCCGCTCAATCTGGCGCTCTTGAAGGACGTTCAGCAGCTTGACCTGAATCGACGGAGGCACGTCGCCGATTTCGTCCAGGAAAACCGTGCCAGAATCGGCGGCCTCAAATTTTCCCGGCTTTGAGATGTTCGCGCCCGTGAACGCGCCTTTTTCGTAGCCGAACAGCTCGCTTTCCATCAGATTCTCGGGCAGCGCCGTGCAATTGATCTTGACGAACGGCTTGTCGCGGCGCGGAGAATGATGATGAATGGCGCGCGCGATCATGTCCTTGCCGACGCCGCTCTCGCCGGCAAGCAGGACAGTGGCGCGCGTGGGGGCGACCCGTTCGATGGTGGCGAAAATTTCCTGCATCGCCCGCGAATGGCCGATGATGTTGGCGAAGGTGTAGCGCTGGCCCAGCGCCTCCCGCAACTCACGATTTTCGTCGCGCAGTTTGCGGACTTCCAGCGCCTTTTCCACCACCACCGTGAGGTGATCCAAGGAAAAAGGCTTGGGGATAAAATCCACTGCGCCCTTCTTCATCGCCTCAACCGCGTTCTCGATGGTGCCGAATGCCGACATCACGATCACCGGTGTGAACATATTTTGCGCGCGGATTTTCTCAATGAACGCCAGGCCGTCCATCCCTGGCAGCTTCAAATCGGTGAGGATCAGGTCGACGTCGCCGGCCAGTTTCAAGCCGTCTTCGGCTGTGCCTGCGGCTTTCACTTCATAGCCGGCGGAGGACAGGTGCAGACCAATCACGCGGCGGTATTTTTCTTCGTCTTCGATGACCAGGATGGCGGTGCGCGGCATCCCCTCTATTTTAGTCGTTGCGGTCGAGCAACTTGGCGGTGCGTCCAGCGAAATAGCCGACCACCAGGGCGAACACAAAGCTCAGAACCGAGGGCAGGGAAAGCTCCATGCCCTCCTATCGGACGAACGCGGCTATTCCTGCACCGGGATCGAAACTGCGGCTTTCAGGATAATCCTGGTACCCAATTCCGCTGTAGCCGAGGAGTGGCCGACGTTCACGTTGAACTCGCCCGCGTCGGCTCGCCACGCTTTGGCATCGGGGTCAAAATAGGCAAACGAGCGGGCATCGAGAGAAATTCGTATCGGTTTCGTCTCGCCGGGTTTCAGCGCGACCTTCGCGAAGCCCTTCAGCTCTTTGGGCGGACGCGGCAGCCGTGGATGGCCTTCGCCCACGTAAAGTTGCGCAACCTCGGAGCCTTCGCGCGCTCCGGTATTGGTCACGTCGAACGAGACCTCAAACGACGCGTCGCCTGCGAGTGGCTTTACGGAGAGGTGCGAGTAGCGAAAAGTAGTGTAGGACAATCCGTGGCCGAAGGGAAACTGCGGCTCCACGCCGTTGTGTTCGTAGCCGCGGTAACCCACGAACAGGCCGGCTCGATACACCACGCGCGAGGTGCCCGCGCCGGGATAATAACTGTCGTGCGCGGGATTATCCTCCCAGCGTTTTTCAAAACTCACCGGCAGGCGTCCCGAGGGATTCACGTCGCCGAACAGAATCTCCGCCAGCGCCGTGCCGCCTTCCTGGCCGGGATACCACGCCTGCAACAGCGCAGGCACGCGGTCCAGCCACGGCTTGGTATCCACCGCGCTGCCGGACGTCAGCACCACCACCGTGTTGCGATTCACCGCGGAAATCTCGCGGATCAGCTCGTCTTGGCCGGGAGGCAATCCGAACGTCCGGTCGCCTCCCTCAGTCTCGATTTCGGGATCGAAACCTGCGGCGATGATCACCACATCGGCCTTGGCGGCGATGGCCTTTGCGGCGGGGTCCACTACCGATGGCGGGTGCACGACGCCGGCGCGCACCAGATCGCCCATTACATTCACGCCCGCGGCATGCCGCTCCAAAACCACCTTATGCGGACCTGCGGTGAGCGTAATCGCCGCCTGATCCAGCACCGCCTTGCGCACATCCCAACCGTCGATCACCACCTTGTCGTCGATCTTCAAGCGGTATCCGCCGGTCGCGTCGCTCGGCGAATTGACGAAAGCCGTGTATGTTCCCGCCGTGCGCGCGAGATAAATTCCGCTCCAGCGGGCCGATGACGGAGGCTTCGGCGTCATATCCGGCATCGGCGCGTCACCAGCCACCAGTTCGGAGAACAGCACTGGGGGTTTGACGAAAATATTCATATCCATTCGCACGGACGTAGGCTTGCCTTGCAGATCTTTGTTGTCGAACGTCTCCACCTTCACGCCCGGCCCTCCGCCGGCCTCCGATTGAAAGAGCATCGTGGTCATAGCAAGCTGGCTGATGGTCGGCAGGCCGCGATGATAGTAGACCTTCACGCCAGCTCCGGCGAGCGCCTTAATACCTTCCAGGAAACTGACGCCCTGGAACGGCCTGCCTTGTCCGCTGCCTCCGCCCGCCGGGACCGCCGGATGCGCGTCGGGGCCGATTACCGCGATAGACTTGATCCTCGCCCGGTCCAGCGGCAGTGCGCCTGCATTCTTCAGCAGCACGATCCCTTCGCGCGCGACGTCCAAAGCCACATTCTTGCCCGCATCGTTGTCGCGAGGGACGGTTAAGTCCATCTGTTCGCGTTCCAGCCAGCCGAAGCGCACGGCGAGCTTCAGAATCCTTCGCACCTTGTCGTCGATAGTAGCGACGGAGACCTGTCCCTTTTCGATGGCCGGCAGCAGGCTTGCCCGGTTCATAAAAATCCCCATCGGCATCTCCACGTCCATGCCCCCGTTCGCCGCAGCGAGGCCGTCGTAGGTGGCGAACCAGTCCGACATGATCAGGCCTTCGTACTTCCACTCCTTCTTCACGACGTCGTTATTGAAGTGCCCGTTCTGCGTCAGATGAGCGCCGTTGACCAGGTTGTAGGAGTCCATCAGCGCGCCGGTATGGCCTTCCTTCACCGCGATTTCGAACGTCCGCAGATAAAGTTCGCGCAGCGCGCGCTCGTCAATAATCGCCTCCACGCCATGGCGGTCGAACTCCGAATTGTTGCCCAAAAAATGCTTCAGTACCGCGCTGACGCCTTGCTTCTGCAGGCCCTGGATATAGGACGCCGCGATGCGCCCGGCCAGCAGCGGGTCTTCGCCAAAATATTCGAAGTTGCGGCCATTCATTGGGGCAAGCGTTAGATTCACGCCGGGTCCCAGCAGGAAATGCACGCCACGCGAGCGCGCGTCATGCCCCAGTTCGACACCTAGGCGCTCCGCCAGCGTGGTGTTCCAGGACGCCGCCAGAGCCATGCCTCCCGCGGTGGTGGATGGTCCGTCGCTGCGGACGCCCATCGGCCCGTCGGACATCTTAAGTGCGGGCAGCCCGATCTCGGGAACGGCGCGGAGGTACATCAGGTCCACGCCGCCCAGCAGATCGATCTTCTGCGCAAGAGTCATGCGCTGCAGCATGGATTCGACGCGCCTATCCTGATCGGATTGCGCGCTAAGTGTGAGGGCGCCGAGTAGCGCCGGATACAACCAGCAGTTCATATCGCCCTCAGTATATTGAACCTCGCCGATAATTGCTAAACTAAATGCGTTTTGCCAAATCTGACGCGGCGGGGATTCCTGGGCGCGGCGGCTGCCGGTCTGCTGCGCGCGCAGTCACCGCTTCCGAATATCATCGTGATGCTGGCCGACGACCTCGGCTACGGCGACACGGCGTGCTACGGCGCGCGCGGCGTCCGCACGCCGAACATCGACCGTCTTGCGCGCCGCGGGCTACTGTTTACCGACGCACATTGCACTGCGGCCACATGCACGCCGTCGCGCTATTCGCTGCTCACCGGCGAATATGCGTTTCGCGTGAAGGATGCGAAAATCCTGCCCGGGGACGCCCCGGCACTAATCCAACCCGGACGCGCGACGCTCCCGTCCACGCTGAAAAGTCGCGGCTATCGCACAGCGGTTGTTGGGAAGTGGCACCTCGGCCTCGGCAACGGAAATCTGGATTGGAATGGCGAGATCAAGCCCGGCCCTCTCGAAATCGGCTTCGACGAAAGCTTCATTATTCCTGCTACAGGCGATCGCGTGCCGTGCGTGTACGTGGAAAATCACCGCGTCGCGAACCTGGATCCCGCCGATCCTCTGCGCGTCGATTATAAAGGCCCGTTGGACGATTCGCCCACGGCGAAGACGCATCCTGAGCTGCTGAAGATGCAGTCAAGCCAGGGTCACAATATGACTATCGTCAACGGCATCGGCCGCATCGGTTACATGAGCGGGGGGCGCAAGGCAATCTGGGACGACGAGACGATGGCCGACACGCTCACCGATCGCGCGGTGAGTTTTGTGGAACGCAACGCGCGCCGGCCCTTTTTCCTCTATTTCGCCACGCACGACATTCACGTGCCGCGCTGGCCCAATCCCCGTTTCCGCAACGCGACGGACATGGGTCCGCGCGGCAACGCCATCGCGGAGCTTGACTGGTGCGCCGGAAAATTGATGGAGGCGCTGGAACGAAACGGTCTGCTGGAGAATACGCTGATCGTGTTTTCGAGCGACAACGGAGGCGTGCTCGACGACGGGTATAAGGACGACGCCGTGGCGAAGCTCGGCTCGCATAAACCCAACGGTGTGCTGCGCGGCGGAAAATATTCGAACTTCGAGGGAGGGACGCGCATACCGATGGTGGTCCACTGGCCGGCGCGCGTGAAACCCGGCGTATCCAGCGCCCTCGTTTCGCACGTCGATTTTCTGCGCTCCTTCGCGCGGCTCACCGGAGCCGCCGTGCCCGCCAACGCGGCGTCCGATAGCGAGGATTTGTTGCCGGCCCTGCTCGGCGAATCGAAGATCGGACGCCGGCTCTTTGTCGAGCAGGCAGGCGCGCTCTCCCTGCGCGACGCTGCGTGGAAGTACATCTCGCCCGGCCCCGGCGCCAAAACCGATCCCGGTACGAACACCGAATTAGGCAACGATCCCGCGCCCCAGCTTTACGATCTGTCGTCGGACCTCGGAGAAACGAAAAACCTCGCGGCGCAGCAGGCCGATCGAGTCCGCGCGATGGCCGCGCAACTGGAGAAAATCCGAAATCTATGAGCCAACTGAATCGACGAGAATTGCTCGCGCTACTTGGCGCCACGGGCGTTGCGCGAGCCTCCGGCCGCAAACAGCCCAATATTTTATACATCATGGCGGACGATCACGCCGCGCATGCCATCTCCGCCTACGGCAGCCGCATCAATGAAACGCCGAACATCGACCGCGTGGCGCAGGGCGGCGTCCGCCTGACGAATTGCTTCTGCACGAATTCCATCTGCACGCCCAGCCGCGCCGCCATCCTCACCGGCCAGTACAGCCACGTCAACGGCGTGTACACGCTGAATGACAAGCTGGACCCCAAGCGCAATCACGTCGGAAAGGAGCTACAAAAGGCCGGCTACCAGACCGCGATGATCGGCAAATGGCATCTGGCAACCGATCCCACTGGCTTCGACTATTGGAACATCCTGCCCGGCCAGGGCGTGTACTACGATCCGCAGTTCATTGAAGAGGGAATCAGAAAGAAGCACACAGGCTACGTGACCGACCTGATTGGCGACATCACGCTGGACTGGCTGAAGCGCCGCGAAAAAACGAAGCCATTCTTTGCCATGTGCCATCACAAGGCGCCTCACCGGCCCTGGGAGCCGGATCCGAAATACAAAAGCCTGTACGAAGGCCAGACCATTCCCGAGCCGGACAATTTGTTCGACCATTACGAAGGCCGCGCCCGCGCCGTCTCCACCGTGACCATGCGCGTCGGGGAGGACATGGACGCCAAAACCGACCTGAAGCAGCCCGTTCCCGACGGCATGAAAGGCGACGCGCTCCGCAAGTGGGGCTATCAGCTTTACATTAAGGATTACCTGCGCTGCGTCAAAAGCGTGGACGATAACGTCGGCCGCCTGCTGGATTATCTGGACGCCGAGGATCTGAGCCGCGACACCATCGTGATTTACACGTCGGACCAGGGCTTTTTCCTGGGCGATCACGGCTGGTTCGATAAGCGCCTGATGTATGAGGAATCCCTGCGCATGCCGTTTTTGATGCGCTATCCGGGCGCGATCCGCCCTGGGTCGGTCAGCCGCGACATGGTGCTGAACGTCGACTTTGCTCCGATGTTCCTGGACTACGCCGGCGTCGCCGCGCCGCAGGACATGCAGGGCCGCAGCTTCCGCGGATGTCTGGAAGGCCACACGCCGCGCGACTGGCGCAAGGCGATGTATTACCGCTATTGGATGCACAACACCAGCGACCATCACGTGCCCGCGCATTACGGCCTGCGCACCGATCGCTGGAAGCTCATCTATTATTACGGCAAAGCGCTGGGCATGACCGGCGCGGGACCGCAAGATACGCAGCCGGATTGGGAGCTGTTCGACGTGCGCAACGATCCACGGGAGATGCACAACCTCTATCACGACCCGAAGTACGCGGGCCTGGTGAAGAAGCTCACCGCGGAACTGATAGAGCGGCAAAAAGAAGCAGGTGACAAGCCGGTTTAACAGACTGTCACCGAATTGCAAGAGTTCTTCGTCTATCATCGCTTGTGACCGTATCGGCAGTCTTGCGTGAGTTGCTCTCACGTCCCGGCGAGTTGCTCATCCGCCAGTGGAACTGGAAGTCGGCGCTATTCAGCTCCATCATCCGGGCCTTGATTTTCCTCATCGCCAACCTGACAGCGGGCTGGCGCGCGGCGGCGGGAGCAACATTGGCGGAATTTGTGTTCCGCGCCGTGACGTGCCTTCCGCACCGTCGAACCCGCTGCTTTGGCTACGCTCACTCTCTTGATCCTCCTGCCGCTGATTTCGCATTCCCTGGAACTGGCCGTTCACTTCGCCGCAGGCACACCGAATCTCGCCCGCAGCATGATTTCGTCGGTGATCTTCACCGAAATCGCGGTCCTGTTCAATCTGTACGCGATGCGCCGCGGCGCCCTCGTCGTAGGAGAAAACGCTACGTCCATGAGCTCGGACCTAAGGCGGATCCCTGCTCTGATCGGCGGCTTTCTGCTGTCCGGCCCGATTGCGCTGGCGCGGATGGCCAAACGTCGAGAACAAATTTAACATTTTTTGTTTTATTCATTCGGTCGAGATCAAACGGTAAACACCTGGACGCGATGCTTGTCATATGTTGAGACTCAAGGCAAGCCGCAGAGCAGTGCTCAGGCTGCTGGCGGCCTCCGCGCTGGGCCGTGCAGCGGATCTTCTGGAAATCGACCGCGTAGCGGGAGATGGAACACGGGCCGCATCGGCCTCCAACCTCCGTCGCTATCGGGTCAAAGCGACGATCACGCTGTTGGGCGTTCCTCTGTTCACTAAGGATAACGTGGGAGGCGCATGCGCCATGATCGAACAGTCGCCCGCGGGTGTCTCTGCGATCCAGTTCGTCAGCGGATCGTGGCCGCAACGCCTGAAGGGATTCAACCGCTTTGGCATGGTGCAGGAAGCCGTGCGAGAAGTATCGGGTGCGGCCGTCGAAACCGCGTATTTCAGTTTCATGACCAGCTCCGCTGAGAAGAACCTCGACCAGGCGAAGAAGGCATATGCGGAGCGAAGCGGCCAGCAGTCCGTCTCGGTGGCGCACGGCCATGCACTGCCCACCGGTTACGCATCGGCGCTGGATCACCTGACGTTTCCCGCCACCTATACATGGCTGGATTATCCGCGGCTGATTACGGAGATGAAAGATCGCTTGTCGCCGGTGAAGGAACTGCCCGGCGGAGATCGCGGTGCGGCGTATCTACCGTTCTTGCATGCGGTCCGCTCCGCGTTCGCGGCGAATGCGCCGTCGAGCGAACGGACCTTCGTGCATAACGCCAAGCTCTACCGCCTGAAAACGAAAGTGTCACCGGTCCCGGAAGGGTTGTCCATGGTGGCGAAAATCGTGGAGCCGGACACCAATCAGGAAAGCGAATTCCGAGTCTGGTACGACCCTTCGGACGGCTCCGGCCTGCCTCTACGCTTTGAGTTCCGGCCCAAGAGCTTTCTACATTTGTCCTTCGAACGCGATCCGCAAATCAGCGGACCAGGGTTTCGATCGCTGATCAAACAGGAGCAAGTATGAAGACTCCCCCTATCTATTTCGAATCCGAGACGACGCAACGCCGCTTTCGCACCGGCGTGTCCTTGCATGGCCACACGCTGCATTCCGAGGAAACGCTGGATTTCATCTACAAACTGTCGCGCAGCTGTCCGCCCATGGCTTTCGCGCTCAAAAAAGGCGAGGAGCGTTATCGCGCCGCGCACGACGGCGCTTCGCTGGATTTAAGGCGCGCCTGGTGGACACCTCCGTGCGCTCCTTTGGACGCGGTTAAGCTGGAGTGCGCGCAGATTCACAACCTGGGCATGAACGCGCTGGTCTCGCTCACCGACCACGACACGATCGATGCGCCGCTCAACCTGCGCGTGCTCGACGCCTGCCGCGATATTCCCATCTCCGTGGAATGGACGGTGCCGTTTGAAAACACGTTCTTCCATCTGGGTGTTCACAACATTGTGCCAGACAATGCCCGGAATACCATAGCTGAACTGAGGGCTTTCACTGCTCACCCCGAGCCCGCGCGCCTCGCAGAGTTGCTCGATTCGCTGGCGGCCAATCCGGCCACGCTGATCGTGTTCAATCATCCGAACTGGGATGAACGCGGCATTGGCGAAGAGGCGCATCGCGACGCCGCCCGCCGGTTCGCCGCCGTGCATCGAGATCGCCTGCACGCGTTCGAGCTGAACGGCCTCCGTCCGTGGAAAGAGAACAAGAGCGTGTCCGGCCTGGCAGATGAGTTCGATAAGCCTCTGATTTCCGGAGGCGACCGCCATGCGCTGGAACCCAACACGATTCTCAACCTTACCGATGCCGTGACGTTTGCGCAGTTCGTCGCGGAGGTCCGCGCCGGCGAGAGCCACATCCTCGTGACCAAGCAGTATCTTGAGCCGTTCGTCCTCCGGATTGTGCAGAACATGGAAGACATTCTGCGAGACAATCCCCAGCATGCGCTGGGTTGGCGCAAATGGAGCGACCGGACGTTTTATCGCTATGAAAACGGCGACGTGCGAAATCTGGGCTCGGGATGGGAAGACCGCGAACCGCTGGCCGTCACGATCTTTGTCCGGGGGTTGCAACTGCTGCGCCATCCATCGCTGCGGCAGGCGTTCCGATTCGCTTTCGCCCGCAACGAGGTGCTGCTATGACGCCGCGAGTTGCATTTTTCACCGACAGTTTTCATGAAGTGAACGGCGTGGCGCTCACCAGCCGGGAGTTCGCCGGATTCGCCGTGCGCAGCGGCCATCCTTTTTTCTCCGTGCATGCCGGACCGGAAACGCGCCACTGGCGCGAAGGCGATTTTGAGACTTTCGAGCTTCAAAGCTCCAACGCCGCGCTCGGGCTGGAGCGCGATTTGTCGTTCGACCTGCTGTTCGCCCGCCACCTGGGCGAGCTTCGCGCCAAGCTTGCCGCGTTCAAGCCTGACCTGGTGCACGTGACCGGGCCCAGTCACTGCGGATTGCTCGGCGTGATCCTTGCGCACCAAATGAAGGTGCCCCTCGCCGCGTCCTGGCACACGAATCTGCACGAATTCGCCGCGCGCCGCCTGGAACGCAAGCTCGGCTGGATGAATGACGGGTTGCGCCGTCGCGCCGTAGGGATTTCGGAAACAGCCACACTCGATATTACGTTGCAGTTTTATCGCTTGGCGAAGCTGCTGTTCGCGCCCAATCCGGAGTTGGTGGATATGCTGGAGAGGCGCCTGAAGCGCCCATCCTATTTAATGCAGCGCGGCATCGATACGAACCTGTACTCGCCCGCGCGCCGCACGCGCGAGGGAGGCGATTTCACGATTGGCTTCGTCGGACGCCTCTCGCCGGAAAAAAACGTCCGTCTGTTGGCCGATCTGGAGCGCGCGCTGCAGGAAGCGGGCGTCTGTGATTGCCGCTTTTCGATC
>Ga0075029_100000810_pt1 | contig 18035 bp, 13 predicted proteins | sample LitLauG_LLR_2013_FD_71391 | JGI IMG/M metagenome (GOLD analysis project Ga0075029, IMG submission 71391) | Freshwater sediment microbial communities from North America - Little Laurel Run_MetaG_LLR_2013 | ecosystem: Environmental > Aquatic > Freshwater > Creek > Sediment | place: USA...
GCTGAGTCCGGCGGAGCTCAAAGCGCTGCAGAAGTTCGCCATCGACCATGCGGCCGACTCCGAGCATCCGCAGACATGCAGCTGAGGCCAAGGAGAACCACAGTGAGACCATCCAGACTGATCGCGTTATTTGTGTGCCTCGCCGTCAGCGTTCCGCTTTCGGCGCAAGCGCCCGCGCAGTCCTCTCCCGAGGAGGCGATGCGGGCCGAAATCGACCAGATGAAGAAGCAACTGGCGGCGCTGGAGCAGAAACTCGCCGACCAGGAGAAAGCCAATCAGAGAGCCGCGGAGCAAGCCAAAGCCGAACAGGCCAAGGCGGAAGCCGCCGCTGCTCCCCAGCCGGAGAGCCAGCAGCTGGTGAGCAAAGTGAAAGACCTGGAACACAGGGTTCAGAAGACGGAGCGCAACGCGGCGCTCGACCGGGTGAGGATCACCGGCGACTTCCGTTTCGAGGCGCACACCATCAACTCGACGATTCCAAATCATTACGACGGCATGGCGCTGCAGAACCTGTTGGTGCAGGCGATTTTTGCCATGCAGCAGACCGGCGCGCCGCCCACGTCGGTCGCCCAGATTACCAACACCGTCGCCAACAACTATGGCAGCTATTTGTACTTCACAAACAACCTGACCTTCAATCAGCTCAAGGCAGATGTGAACAGCGTCCCGCCGGCCATGCAGCAGGGCCTGTTCTCCATGATCACGCCCTCCACCTACGTCAAGGGCTACAAGGACGACACCAACATCCTTTACACCAACCGTCTGCGGCTCAACCTGGACGCGGATGTGAGCGACAACATTAAATTCGTGGCTCGCCTGAGCATGTATAAAGTGTTTGGCGATTCTACCGGCGTGCAGGTCTTCAACGGGCAGCCGAACTCCATCAGCCTGGACGGAACCACGGCGGGCGTGCCCAGCTCCGACATCCTGCGCGTGGAGCGGGCCTACTTCACATGGAACAACATCCGGGGATCGAAGTTCTTTCTGTCGGTCGGAAGACGGCCCTCCACCGAAGGGCCTCCCATGAATCTGCGGCAGGACGAGCAGCGTGGCGGCACGCCCTCCGGAGCCTTGATCGACTACCAGTTCGATGGCATCACCTTCGGGTATCACCTTCGCGACACAACGACGCTCCGGCTGTGCTACGGCCTAGGCTACTCTTCGGAGTTCGGAAGCGGCGCCGTGATGCAGCTTCCGCAGGACCGTCTCAAGGACGTGCATTTCCTCGGCGCGAACATCGACGCGTGGACCACGGAGAAGTCGCTGGTTCAGATAACGGTGGCGCGTGCGTTCAACGTGACGGACGGCTTCAACGGCGAGGTCGTGCTGCCAGTCAATCCGCTGACGGGCGATCCGGTCAATGCGCCGGTGGTGATGCGGTACACGCCTTCGGCCAACCTCGGCGACATCGACCTGTATGGGATCACCGCTATGCACCGGACTGGCAGCTGGGATCTGTTCGCGAGTGCAGACTTCGACACCCTTCGGCCGAACGGGCAAACGACGCCCTTTGGTGGGCTGGGTTCGGACCCGTTCCAGGTTCCCACCGTGCACTGGGGCGGCATGTTCTATGCCGGGGCGCGCTACAACCTGGCGAACGACAAGACCAAAATCGGGTTCGAGTTCAACGACGGCTCTAAATACTGGTTCAACTTCGCCCAGGCGCAGGACGATATTATCGCGCCCAAGACCGCCACGCGCGGGCAGAACTACGAAGCCTATATTACCCACCGGCTCACGGAACGCTTCATCGCGAAGCTGGATCTGATCCGGTACAACTACAAATGGTCTGGGTCGGGATGGCAATTGGGGGATCCGAAACTCCTCAGCCAGACGCCGACGCTCGGCTTTCCCACTTACAAGGACGCGACCATGCTCACGCTGAGCCTGATCGCGCGGTTCTGACCAGTACGAGCCGATATGACCTCCCACAATCTCAGTATCGTTCTGGTATCCGCGGCGGCGGCCTTGAGGCTGGCCGCTGCGGATTCTTCTCACGCGAAATACTTCGACCACTATGAAGGCACCAAGACGTGCCTGGTCTGTCATGAGGAAGACGCCAAGAACTTCTTCGCCTCGCAGCATTATCAATGGAAGGGTCCGGCGCCCAATATCGCCAACGCGAACGGGAAAATGCTTGGCAAAATTAATACCGTCAACGATTTCTGTACCAATCCGATGGCCAACTGGATCGGCAAGGTGACGAATTCGCGAGGTGAGACGATCAGCAACGGGTGCTCCACCTGCCATGCCGGCTTGGGCAAAGTGCCCGGTGACAAAGCGACCGCGGAGCAACTGGAAAACATCGACTGCCTGATCTGTCATGCTTCCGGGTACCGCCGGGACTTGTATGAGGATGCCAGCGGAAAGCCGGTCTGGAAGCCGATTCTATGGAAGAACCCGGTGGGAATGGATTCGGTGGCGAAGAGAATCTCGCAGCCGACCAAGGTGATGTGTCTTCGCTGCCACTCAGCTTCGGGCGGCGGAGCCAACTATAAGCGCGGCGACCTGGAGTATAAACTGGCGGCCTGCGAACGCGATTTTGACGTCCATATGGGCACGGACGGCGGCAAGATGGAGTGCGTCACCTGCCACCGCGGAGAAGCCCATCGCGTCCGCGGCCAAGGCGCGGACCTTTCGGGCACCGACACCGTAGGACGGCTGACGTGCAACAGCGCGCAATGCCATAAGGACGCGCCGCACAAACAGCCCGTGCTCAACCGGCATACGTCCCGGGTAAACTGCACGGTCTGCCATATTCCCGCGTTCGCGCGGGAGGAGCCGACCGATATGGACAGGGACTGGTCCCGATCCATGTACGACAAGGACGCCGACAAGTACACCGCATTCATTACTCTGAAGCAGAATGTGCGCCCAGTCTACGTTTGGTGGAACGGGGCGACCAAGGAGGCTCTCTTGGGTGAGCCGGTGCCGCGTCTGGCCGACGGGTCGGTGGGCGTCATGATTCCATTAGGGTCGCGCGGCGATTCCAAGTCAAAGGTCTACGCCATGAAGTTGCATACCGCGCGGCTGCCTTTGCTGGACGGCAAGAATTTCCTGATCCCGATCGTGGTGGAGCAGTTTTTCCGCAATGGCGCCATCGATCCGGCGGTGGGCGCCGCGGCCGAGGACTTTTACCATGTCAAGGACGCGAAGTTCTCCTGGACGGCGACGTCCCGTTACATGGGTATCTTTCATGGGGTGCAGCCTGCGTCGAAAGCCCTATCCTGCCTCGACTGCCACAGCCCTGGCGGGCGCATGGACTGGAAGGCTCTCGGGTATAAAGCGGATCCGCTGGATACGGCTTCCCGCGCCAGCTTGAGATAAGATAGGGGGCACTGGCTGCCCGGCACTCTGTTGCGGGCGGCCAATTCCTATGGCAAGACGGCCGAGCCAAGTCGATCTGGAAGTATTTGAGCAACAGGCCGAAATTTGCAAGGCCTTTGCCAGTCCACTGCGTCTCCGCTTACTGGATTTGCTCGAATCGGGCGAACGGCCTTGTTCGGAGTTACAGGCTTCACTGGGAATCACGAAGACCAATCTCTCCCAACACCTTTCAGTGCTTCGCGACGCGGGCCTGGTCCGGGCACGGAAGAACGGCCGTGAGATCCTGTGCTCTATCACGCTCCCGGAGGTGACCACGGTTTGCAGTTGCATGCACGAGGTGCTCCGTCACCGCATCGAAGTGGCGAAGAGGTTGGGCGCGAGACTGACGAAGAAGTCCGTATAAGGGCGTAAATGCGTCTCCGTTGCGGTTGCGTCCACTCCGCGGTGATGGAGAGCAGGCGCGGTTTGGATCGGGGAGCCGCAGCGCTGCTGGACCGCCAATCATGGATGCTTGGTAATCAGCGGCTCGCGGCCGTAGTGAGGGAGGAATCGCTCTCGGGACACAACTGCGCTTGGCGCGCGCGATGAGACAGAAACGGCCCGTGACCCCGGCAATATGTATAGGCGAACAGTAGCATCGGCAGCACCTGCTTCCGGTCAAACGGGCGGGTGAGCACATCGAATCCTCCGCATCGGACTACTTTGTCATGCGTGATTGCGTCACCGTCGTTTGACGCCACCAGAACACAAACATTGCGCCGCGTTTTGATCAGGGACCGTACTGTTGCTGGCCAATCGTTCGAATGGTCGCCGTCGCAGATGACGATTGGCAAGGCAGCTTCGCGGACGACGTTTACGATTTCCCGAGGTTCGGCATCCACCACGACCCAAGGCGTACCCTCAAGTACGCTCTCCAGCCTGTTGCGATCGTCGCCGTTCCCGCTCGCCAGGATGACTTCCAGTGTTGATATTTTTGCTCGCATTGTCTGTTCTCAATCTTGAGCGGGGTGGCGTTCTGAGATCAGAGGGGTGAATTGTCCCAGCTCGCCGTCCCGCTCCGGGTGCAACCGTCCCTCCCAAGGTAGTCGAAATACCGCGAATGGCCTATACTCTGCCGTTGGTATATTTCCTCGGGTCGCAAAGGTATCGGACTTCGACTCCGGACTACTGGCGTTTCGGGGATTTCCCTACCTGGGGTAAGGTATGTACGTTCTGGAAGGACACCTGTAACATCAAGGCAATCTAAATCCCGGAGGACGGGTACCGGCGCACCAATCTCTTTCCGCGCACGGCACCCGTCCGCTCTGCACGCGAAATAGATTCATGCTCTTGGGAATGGATGGTTTGGCGGCGGGGCGGCCTTAACGGCGCTGGTCAAGAGATTGGCTTAACTGCCCTTGACGTCGGCCCCGCCATACCTGATTTACGCTGCGTTTGAAAACAGCGCGCCCTGGTGAAGCCTTTCTGTTCCATTCCGGTCGGCGGCGTCCTGGCACGTCAGGCACAGGGGCGCCCATGGAACAGCCGCCAGTCTTCTTGGAGCAATCTGCCGGCTGCACTCCATGCAGCGGCCGTAGTCACCCAACCGGATACGGCGTAAGGCATCCAGCACATGCTGAAGAGCCAAGGCGTTCCGATGAATTACGTCCATCGCCAACTCCCTCTCGTTTGCCAGGACCACTTCGTCCATTGAGTCGGCGACGCGCTGAATCGCGATCTCGTCCACGCAATGTCGGTCCGAACAGAGCTCCTCCGCTTTTGCTTCCAGCATTCTTCGATATTCCTGGATCTGCGCTTGCATCATGGCCGCCGCCCTCCCTCCTCACACTATTGCGGATGCACTGGAGGGACAATCCCTCGGCGCTGGTAATTTGCGCTTTCCCAGTCAAGTACGGAAGGTCTGACGACAACCTACCGGGAATTTAGCGATGGAACTACCTGCTCGTTGGTATTTCAAGAATCACAAAGGTTCGGTACGCTCAAGCGTGGTCGCTGGGAGCATGATCGGCCCGTCGACGATGTATCCGGAGGCTGATTATGTGGCACGCCATAGAATCACTTCTTTCGAACGTCTCCACCTTCGTCGAAAGGAATAAGACAACCCAGGTCGTTTGGAGGTCGCGGCGCTGCACCAATCCCGCGCCCAACCGGATCGACGTTACGGGCTTGTTGGTGGACGACCGGGACCGGGCGTCGCTGTCCAGTCTTAAGGAGAACAATCACTGGCAGGTGCACATCGAGGACAATCACTCGTTGAATGGCCTGAGCAAGCTGGAATCGCCGATCATTATTTGGGATCGGGACCTGCCTGGCCAAGATTGGCGTAACGTTGTTCACGCGCTTGCTTCTTTGCCGCAGAGGCCATGCGTCTTGCTCCTCTCCAGAGTTGTCGACGATTACCTTTGGAACGAGGTGGTACGCGTCGGCGGCTACGACGTATTGTCCAAGCCGCTAAAGGAGGCTGAAGTCCAGAGGGTCGTTCGTCTCGCCTGGTCGTATTGGGCGAGCACCGCTGCGACTACGAAATAAGGCCCTTCCGCACCGCGTACAGAATCAACTCCGCGAAGCTGTGCAGATTGAGCTTTTCCTGCAAATTCCTGCGGTGAGTTTCCACGGTGTAAGGACTAAGGTTCAACGCTGACGCGATATCTTTGTTTGATTTTCCCTCCGCCAGCAAGTGGAGAATCTCGCGCTCGCGTGAGGTCAGCAGTTCATAGCTATCTTCGACGCCGCGGGTGCGAATTTCTCTCACGTAATCCTCGACCAGCATCTTGCTGATCTCCGAACTGAAGAAAGTCTTTCCGTTCCCGACGGCCTGGATTGCCTCTACCAGGTCTCCTTCGGCGGCATCCTTCAATAGGTAGCCCTTCGCGCCCGCCTTAAGCGCCCGCATGACATATCCTTCGTCGGAATGCATGCTAAGAATGATGACAGATGTGCCGGGCAGCAGTTCGCCGATTCGCTGAGCCGCTTCGGTGCCACTGAGGCGCGGCATGCCGATATCCAGCACCACGACATCTGGCTTCGTGGCTTCGGCCTGCTCCACAGCTTGATGGCCGTCCGATGCTTCCCCAACGACGCTGAATCCGGGCTGGCTCTCTAGCAGCAGCCGCAGGCCCTTTCGCATCACGTTGTGGTCATCCGCTAACAAGATGCGAATTTTTTTCACGTCCGCGTTCACTTTCGTGTCCCTCGCTGCTGTTAAATGGTAATTCGATTGCCAAAATGGTCCCGCTACCGCGCTTTGAATGCACTTCGCATGTGCCTCCCAGCCTGCTCACGCGCTCCTCTATCCCGAGAAGGCCCAGCCCCTTAGACAGATCAATGTCGAAGCCTTGGCCATCATCCTGAATGGACAGTGTCAGCCCGGCCGCGTGCTGGTGAACGCGAATCCTCACGGTGGTGGCATGGGAATGGCGCGAACAATTGTGAAGCGCTTCCTGGACCACACGATACACGCAGGTCTTATGCTCGTCAGGCAACTGATCCGAAACCGATTCTGTTGCCACGCTCACATCCATGGACGTTCGCTTCGAAACTTCCCGCGCCTGCCACCGTAAGGCGGGCACGAGGCCAAGATCGTCCAGCATGGAGGGCCGGAGCAATAGGGCCATGTTTCGAACCACGCGGACCGTGTTTTCTACCAGTCCCTTAATTGCTTCCACTTGGCCTCGCGCCTGTTCTTCGGAGCGGGCCGGGACCCCCATCGACAAATTTCGCAGCTCCACCAGCACGGCGGAAAGGGACTGCCCGACCTCGTCATGCAATTCCCTCGAGAGCGCGCGCCGCTCGGTTTCCTGCGCCTGCACGCACCGCGCCGACAGATCCTTCAACTGAATGCGTGCTTCTTCCACTTCCTCCAACCGGGCACGCGCCTGCGCATCGAGCCTGAGAATTTTCCGTGTGCTGAACGCGGCCATGCCCAACCCCAGCGCCAGGGTCACGAACAGCGTGAGCAACGCACGCGTCTGAAATTTCAGCAGCAGGCCGGCCACGCGATCATTGCCAGCATTGAGCTGCTCTTCGTTAATGTCTGCGATTCGTCCCGCCACTTCGAGCATCGCCGCGCGGCGCGGGAACACTTCGTCCCGCAGAAAAGGATATCCACGGTTGCGCCGCTCCTCGGGGCTCCATTTGAGGATAGGCGCGAGAGTTTCCCAGTAGTGAGCCAGTTCGCTCCGTAGCGCTTCGTAATGCTTCGCCTCCCGCGGCTCAATCACACCCGCATAAGACGCCAGCGCCGATTCCATCTCTTTTCGAACATCTTCGAGGTTGGCGCGATACGTTTCGGCTCTAGAAGGCTCCGGCTCCAACAGATAATCACGCACGTAGGTGCCCGAGATGTATAACTCCGAACGGATGTTATTGAGCACGTGATTGCGAAACAGGAATTGCCGCCGGATCTGATCGTCGTCCCTCCTAATTTGGCGCAGAATAATCAGCGACTCTACCCCGGCAAGTGCCACGATCGCGAGAAGCCCACCGAATCCAAAAAGTAGAGCGAACCGCGTGCTCACCATCTGCCGGTCTGGGCCGCTTCCAGTCACTACGCCAGCCTAACGCGAAACCTCATCGAAATAAAGAGAAAAGCGCCCTATACCAAAAGATCGAGCGGAAAATACCAACAGACTGGTATGGGACCCTGGACTCGCCCGCCTTAAAATCGTGTTCAGGCATGCGCGGACCGATCACGATATGACTTTTGAGCCGGTCCTTTCCCTACATGATTTTGAAAATCTTCAGGCATTGGACACCTGTTCCGTATCGAATGCCATTGAGACGCTCAACGTCCGACTGCGCAATGAAGGATTCATCGCGGGCTCCGTGCATTGTCAATTCCCTCACTTACCCCCGATGCTCGGCTATGCCGTCACCGGTCGCATCCGCACTTCGTCCGCCCCAATGACTGGCCGTTGTTATTACGATCGTATCGATTGGTGGAAGTATGTCGCATCTATCCCCGCGCCGCGAGTGATGGTGTTGCAGGACTGCGATCCCAAGCCGGGAATCGGCGCTCTGGTCGGCGAGATTCATGCAGCCATCGGGCTCGCACTCGGTTGCGTGGGATTTGTTACTAATGGAGCGGCTCGCGACTTGCCCGCCGTGGAAGCGCGAGGATTTCATGTGTTCGCAGGAAATGTTGCGGTGTCTCACGCCTACGCTCATATTGTGGAAATGGCTGAGCCGGTCGAACTCGGCGGCCTGAAGATTCTGCCCGGCGACCTGATTCACGGCGACCGCCACGGCGTTCACACAATACCCAGGTCGATTGCGGCCGAGGTCCCCGCCGCGGCGGCGAGGCTGCTACGCAGGGAGCAGGAACTGATCGAGTTTTGCCGCTCTTCCCACTTCTCCCTCTCTGGCCTTTCCGATTTGCTGCGAAAGGCGTCTGGAGCCCAAACCGATCATCGTCACTTATTGGAGGAAGGCACTGAGTGAGGGCATTTCTATACGCATCCAGCATCGGTGCGCTGGCGTTCATGCTCTCGTCCTGCGGCGGGGGCGAGAAAGCGCACGCCGACAACGCGGCCGCGCCCGTTGAAGGCGTGTCGGTCGGCGTCGTCGAAGTCGGCCGCATGCCACTGGATCGAACGTTGAGATTATCCTCGGAACTCGTCCCCTTCCAGCAGATCGATATTTACGCCAAGGAATCGGGTTTTATAAAAGAGCTACCGGTCGACTACGGGTCGCGTGTCAAGAAGGGCGACCTGATCGCGACTCTGGAGATTCCAGAGTTGGAGGCCCAGCTCAAGCAGGATGATGCCGCCATCAAGAACGCGGCAAATATGGTGACTCACGCCGAAAAGCAGTTAGATCGCGTCGTCGCGCAGCACCAGGTCGCGCATCTTGAATACACCCGTTTGAGCACCGTCGCCAAGCAGCGGCCGGGCTTGGTTGCACAACAGGAAGTGGACGACAAGCAGGGTCTGGACCTAGCCTCCGAAGCGCAGATCGAGGTGACCAAGGCGACCCTGGAATCGGCGCAGAGCGAGTTGCAGCAGGCGCAGGCCAGACGGGTTCACGACCAGACGCTTTTCGACTATTCGAAAATCACCGCGCCGTTTGCCGGCGTCGTCACCCAGCGCTATGCCAACTTCGGAACGCTGGTGCAGGCCGCGACCGGCTCCGCCGTCCAGGCACTGCCGATCGTTCAACTCTCCGAGGACGACAAATACCGGCTCGTTATCCCGGTGCCGGAGTCGTATGTCCACTTTATCCGGATCGGCGATCTCGTTAGTGTGTCCGTGCCGTCTCTGAATCGTACATTCCCAGGGCGGGTCTCGCGAACTTCGGTAGACGTGAAGGAGGATACGCGCACCATGCACACCGAAGTCGACGTATTGAATCCAGACCATGTTCTTTATCCGGGCCTGTACGTGGACGCGACCCTCACGCTGGAGAGGAAAAGCGACGCGGTCGCGATTCCTTTGCAGGCGCTGAACCGGTCCGGCGACCGGACCTCTGTCTTCGTCGTCAACTCGTCGAACATAATCGAGTCGCGTCCGGTGACGCTGGGCGTTCAGACCGCCGATCACGTGGAGGTTACCTCGGGACTTCATGAAGGCGAAAAAATTGTCGTAAGCGACCGCAGCGGTCTAAAAGCCGGACAAACCGTCCGTCCGCAAGCGATCGAACTCATGCAATATCAGGGCGGCGACGACAGCAAACAGTAACCGGTAATCTCATGCCAGGCTTCTCCATTCGCAATCCTTATTTCATCATCGTTCTCTGCCTCGCCTTGGCCGTGGTCGGCGTCAATAGCATCTCGCGGATGCCCGTGGATCTGTTCCCGACCATCAATATTCCCGTGGTGCTGGTGGCAACGTTCTTTAGCGGCATGCCTCCGGTGGATATTGAGACCGACATCACCAATCCTCTGGAGCGGTTCTTTACGCTGGCCAGTGGCGTAGACCATTCCGAATCCAAATCCTTGCTCGGCGTGAGCATCATCAAGGAGGTTTTCCAGCCGGGTACGGACCCGAACGCGGATGTCACTCAGCTTTCCAATCTTGCGCTAGCCGATTTGAAGCGTCTGCCGCCAGGAACATTGCCGCCGGTCGTGCTGAGCTTCGATGCATCGAGCCTTCCTGTCTGCCTGGTGACGGTGAAGGGCGAGGGGCTGAACGAAACTCAGCTTCACGATCTGGCGCAGTTCCAAATCCGCAACCAGATCGCCGTGGTGAAGGGTTCCTCGATTCCAGCGGTCTTCGGCGGAAAATACCGCCAGGCGATGGTCTACGTCGATCCTTATAAGTTGTTCTCCCGCCAGATGAGCGTGATGGACGTGGTGGACGCCGTCAACAAGAGCAACCTGATTCTGCCCGCGGGCGACGTCAAGATCGGCCCCACCGATTACTACGTCTATTCCAACAGCCTGGTGGACCAGGTGAAGGATCTCAATTCCATTCCAATTAAAACGGTCGGCCAGAGCTGGGTCTCCTTGGGCGATGTCGGCGAGGCGAAGGACGCGAGCCAGTTGCAGTACAACATCGTACGCATCGACGGCCAGAAATCCGCGTATATTCCGATTTTCAAGCAGGGCGGCGATTCCAATACCATCCAGGTGGTCGAGGACGTCCGCAAGCTGGTCTCAAATCTGTTCGACCTGCCCAAGCAGTTGAAGACGGACATCGTTTTTGACCAGTCCGTCTTCGTCAAACAGGCCATCAATACAGTGGAGCATGAAGGACTGCTGGGGCTGTTTCTGACCAGCCTCATGATTCTGATTTTTCTGGGCAGTTTTCGGGCAACGCTCGCGGTGTTGTTATCGATTCCTATCTCGGCCCTCGCGATGTTCGTCGCGCTGTTCCTGTTCGGAAGCACGATCAACACGATGATCCTAAGCGGACTCGCGCTGGCGCTTTCACGCGTCATCGACAACTCGGTTATTTCGCTCGAAAACATTTACCGCCATCTGGAAATGGGCTCGTCGCCGAAGGTCGCAGCGGAGCAAGGCGGCGCGGAGGTGAACCTCGCGGTGCTGGCCGCCACGCTAGTCGACGTGGTCGACTTCTTTCCCGTGACATTTCTGTTCGGCGTCAGCAAATTCCTGTTCTCGGCGCTGGCCGCGGCTTTCTGTCTGGCGCTGCTCGCTTCCTATGTGGTAGCCATGACCGTGATTCCATTGTTCTGTTCGAAATATCTGAAGGCCGTGCCGCACGGCCACGGCGAGGGCCAGCACGAACAGAAGGGATTCAACGGTTGGTTCAACCGTAATTTCAACCGCATGCTCGATTGGTATGAGCGACTGGTCCGCGTCGTCGTGAAATTCCCGGCCGTCACGGTTGTCGCCCTTATGGGATTGTTCGTCGCGAGCTTGGGCATCGGCCCCTTCCTCGGCCTGGCCTTCTTTCCGCAGACCGACGCAGGCCAGTTTACCGTCAACGTCAAGGTCCCTACCGGAACGCGTATCGAGATCACCGATCAATATATCGCGAAAATCGAGGACCTCATCCGGCACGAGATCGATCCCAAGGACGTCAAGATGATCGTGTCGAATATCGGCGTAGTGAACGATTTCACGTCGCTCTATACGACCAATGCCGGCATGTATACGGCGACCATTCAGGCCCAGTTGAGCGAAGGCCACAAAACCGGCACGCCGGAGTACATGGAAAAAGTCCGCAAGGCGATGACCGAGAAATTCCCCGAAGTGCGCACGTTCTTTGCCAGCGGCTCCATGGTGGACGCCATCATCAATCAGGGCATGCCCGCCCCGATCGACGTGCAGGTCAACACCCGCGATCTGGACCTGACGTTCAGCACGGCCCAGGAACTGGCGCGCCGGATTCGCAAGCTGCCCAACGCCGACCAGATTTATATTCCACAGGATATGAACTATCCGGCGGTTCGCATGGTGGTTGACAGGGTCCATGCAGGCGAGCTGGGGCTCAGTCAAAAAGACGTGGTCGACAACGTCATCACCGCGCTGAACTCGAATTACATGATTGCACCGAATTACTGGGTCGATTATAAAACGGGCAACGATTATTATCTTACGGTGCAGTATTACGAACACGGGAACGCGGCGGTACACAGCCTGGTCGACCTCAAAAATATCCCTCTGCGTGCGCCGAATCTGAAACATCCGACGACTCTGGACTCCGTGGTGAAGCTCGTCAACCAGCAATCGCCAACCGAAGTGGATCACTATCAAATTCAGCGCGTGGTCGACATCTATGTCACCCCCAAGGGCGAGGATTTGGGCAAACTCCGCGACTCGGTGAGCAAGACAGTCGCCGACATGCATCTGCCCGACAACATTCGCGTGAACCTGCGCGGCATGGTCAACGCCATGAACGAGTCCTTCAAGAGCTTCGGCATCGGCTTCTCGCTGTCGTTTATCCTTCTGTTCCTGATTCTGATCGCGCAATTTAAGTCGTTTGTCGATCCGTTCCTGATCATGCTGGCGATCCCGATGGGATTCATCGGCGTCCTCGTCATCCTGCTGCTCACGCATACGACTCTCAACGTCATGTCGCTCATGGGCGTGCTGATGTTGATTGGCATTGCCGATTCCAACAGCATTCTGATCGTGGACTTCGCCCACCGCCTGGAAGAGCAGGGCCTGTCCGTGACCGACGCCGTGATTACCGCTTGCCGCGTCCGCTTGCGTCCAATTTTGATGACCACGCTGGCCACGATCTTCGGAATGATCCCCATGGCAATGAAACTCGGCGAAGGTGGTGAACAATACACGCCCATGGCGCGCGCCATCATCGGAGGCCTGACGTCTTCCGTGCTGCTCACGATCTTCATCGTGCCTGCCGCTTATGTACTGGTCTACGGAAGGAGAAAACCTGTTGCGCAAGAGTCTTAGTCTTCTCGCGATCTTCGTAGCCTCGTTCGTCAACGGACAAACATCGCTCAAGCTCACACTCGCCGACGCCGAGGCGCTGGCGCTGAAGAATCATCCGCAGATTCTAGCAGCGCAACAGGAAGTGGCCTTCGCCGGCCACCAGATCACCGAAACTCGCTCCGCTTACTATCCCACCCTGACCGCCGATGTGACCGGCTCGCAGGCCAATAAAGATGCGCGCCTCGGCGCTGGATTTCTGAACGACTCGACGTTGTTTAACCGCTTCGGTCAGGGCGTCAGCATGTCTCAACTGATCACCGATGTGGGCCGCACCAAGAACCTCGTCGCCAGTTCGCGTCTCCAGGCGCAGGCCACCGGGCAGAACCTCACGGCGACAAAGTACGATGTCCTGATCGCGGTAAATCGTGCCTACTTTGACGTTTTGCGCGCGCAGGCCGTAGTGAAGGTAGCGGAACAAACCGTCGCCACTCGCCAGTTGCTGGACGAGCAGGTGACAGCGTTGCAAAAGAGCAATCTCAAATCGCTCCTCGATGTCAGTTTTGCCGATGTCGCGGTATCGGAGGCGAAGTTGCTGCTCATCAACGCACAGGCGGGCGTCGACCAGGCGTTCGCGGAACTGGCGCGCGCCATCGGATCCGATCAGGCCGTCCGATACGAATTGGCGGATGAGTCGATGCCGGCCACCCCGCCCTCAAAGCCGGATGATCTGATCGCCCAGGCGATCCAAAACCGCCCTGAGCTGGCTAGCCTGCGCTTTTCACGCGACTCCGCCTACAAGTTCGCAGAGGCCGAGAAGGATCTCAACCGTCCGACGGTCAGTCTGATAGGGGTCGCTGGGTTTCTTCCTTATATCAACCAGGTCGGCTCGACGCCTATTGCCTCGGAATATGAAGCCGCCGCCGTCAATGTTTCCATCCCCCTGTTCAACGGACACTTATTTTCCGCCAGGCGTGAAGCGGCGCGCTCCCGGGCGATGGAGTCCGATCAACTGCTACGCGACCGGCAGGAGCGCGTGGTTCGCGACGTTCGTGTCACCTGGTCTGCCACCATGACTGCATTCAAGCGCCTCGATGTAACCGCTCAGTTCGTGCGGCAGGCCGCCCTGGCGCTGGATCTCGCCAACAACCGTTATCAACTAGGGTTGTCCTCCATCGTGGAGTTGACCCAATCGCAATTGAATCTTACCCAGGCGGAAATCGAGAATCTCAACGCAAAATACGATTATCAAAGTCAGTACGCGCTGTTGCAATACGCGATTGGAGCTCTTCGATAATCGCCTTCCTTCTCAAGGAGGGGCAGTAGCATGTGCGAAGTATTTATCTGCTTGCGCCGTGGTGCTTTCTGGCACTGGAAGGTCAAACATTCTCGCCCACAGGGCACGCTGAAGTGATCGATCTCCATACCAATTTGGCGCCCACCTGGACGGGTGGAGCGCTGGTCGAGATTTAAAACCAACCTCGAAGGCGGCGGCCTGCGGCGCGAACGTCATCAGTAACGCTCGCACGCCGATCATCTACCTATACGACGGGACAGGAGATGCTGCCGATCGCATTCTCGATCCCGGACGCACAGGCAGTTCATATCCGCGGATTTTGTAGGGGTAGCGATGGGGCACTCGCAGTGGCCGGTTGGATTGCCGGTCAGGATCTGAGACCCAAGGATGGCTTTCTCAGCTTAGTCAGCCCGGATCATTCGGACCATCCAGACAACGCGCCTGGCACCCTACTTCCCTTCGTCGGTCACCATCGCCCCGGACGGCACGCTGTGGACCATGGGCGCGGAAATGGTGAATGGAAATCCCAATGGACCCGGCTTAGATCCTCGCCACGGAATGATCAGGCACTTTGACCAAAACGGGAGTCAGATAGGCGCGTTCGTTTCGAGATCGAAATCGGAACATGGCCGGCCTTAGCGGTTACATGGTTTCCAGCAAGGACCGGGTCGGGTGGTTCGCGCGAAGCGGGCGGCTCTATTTTGAGGTGACGTTTGAAGGAAAGGTAGCTCGATTCTCCGGCGTCGCTTCGCCAGGGGAAAGAATTGCCGTGAATGCCGTGGCATTGACGGACGACAATCGAGTATTCGCAGACATAGTGGACCCTCACAAAGGCAGCGAGCTTTACCGGCTGGATAGGACGAGCGGCACCTGGGTTCGGACTGCGGCGCCACACGGTACAACACTTGCGCTTCCATCTGGAGCGACTTCCGAGCCAGAACTTTTCGCGGGCGATGGAAACCGGTTCGCGTTTCTGGGCTACAATCTGGAAAACCTCGAGCTCGAGTTTTTCGTCGTCACAGCACAACGTTGATCTGCGGCGACGATTGTTCACGCAGCTTCTGGCGCGCTTCGACTTCCTGATCGCTCAGACGTGCGTCGTAGATGGAGCGAGGTTCGATCGTTCGCGCCACAAGAGTTGCTGTCGCCACAGCGAGCAACAGGGGCACAATAAACGACCGGTCCCGGCCGGTCAGTTCCATCATCAGCACCACGGTAGAAATCGGGCCTTGGGTGGTAGCAGCCAGAACCGCTGCGGCGCCAAGCAGCGCGAATAATCCCGGAGGCACACCGGGCCAGAACCACGACCACGCGTGCCCCAGCAGAGCGCCGAGCAATGCGCCCACAGTGAGCGACGGCGTGAACAATCCGCCGGGGGCGCCACAGCGGACACAGAGTACGGTGGCGGCAGGCTTCAAAACAAGCAAGATCAGAAGCAAGGCGGGCGCCACCTGATTCGTAAACGCGAGTTGTGATATGTCCTTTCCGTTGCCGAGTAACTGCGGGAAAACGATCGAGACTGCACCCAGCAGCCCTAACCCCACCAACGGCACCCAAAACCTGCGCCAGCCCTGCGGTGGCTTGTTGCGATCCGCCCAAGTGACCGCACGAACATAGCCGACCGAAACCAGCCCGGCGATTGGTCCCGCCAGCAGCGCCCACACGACACACGAAATCGAGCCGGCATAAGCCGGAATGACATAGGTCGGCGCATCGGGCATCCACACCCACGAAACGGCCGCGGCGATCACCGACGCGAAAAGGGCGGGCAGCACATATCGCAGCGCCAGCACGCCGCGCATCACCTCCAGTGCGAATAGCGCACCACCCAGCGGCACGCCATAAGCAGCGGACATTCCGGCACCGGCGCCGCACGCGACAAGAAGGCGGCGTTGTTCCTCGGATAAGCGCAGCCGATCAGAAAAATAATTGGCGAGCACTGCTCCCGCTTGTTTCGGTGCGCCCTCGCGGCCGAGAGAAACGCCCATGCCCACGATGATCACGGAAAGCAATGCGCTGCCCAAAGTGCGTAACGCAGGCATCCGTCCAGCATGGAACCAAATCGCGGCCGTCGTATCAATTCCGTTACCGCTGGACAGGCCCGCCAGGGCGATCTGCCCGGCGCCTGTTAACAATCCAGCGCCAAGCAAAATCGCAATATGCCGCCAAGCACCGGTGCGCTGGACGGCGTCCAATAGGTCCGTCCCGGGACCGCTCCACATCCAGTGCTGCACTGCTTCCAGCAGCCGGGTCAACAATGCCGCACCAACGCCTGTGCCGATCCCTGTCAGAAATACCGCCGCCCAAAATGGCGCGGCGCCGGGACGAGCAAGCGTGGAAGGTATGCCCTCACCGGTCGGGAGTGGCGGCATTTGAGGCGGCATCAATGCATTTATAACAGGCCGATGTTGCTTGCGCCCAGTCACACCGGGCGCTATTTTCAGAAAATGACGACCAAAGCCGAGATCCGGTGTGTTCTTGGTCTGTTGTTCGGGCGCCCAGGTGCAGCCGGTGCCCGACGAGACCGCATTACTGGATGCGCCGCCGTCCGGGACGTCTCTGCCGCTCGAACCGGTATTCTGATTCGATTCAGCCTTGTACGCTTGACAGCGACTAAGTGCGTTTAGACACGGCGGAATCCCGATTTGTTGGGACGGATGGCGGAGACTTCGAACTCGGGAGTTGCTTGGGGATTGGGCGAGGGCATCCGTATGGTCATCTAAAGGCAATCCTCGCGCAGCAACACGAACGGTTTGCGGTCGAGCAGGCGGACCAGGGGCAGCCACGCTGCAGCCAGCGTCAGGACGGGAGTCAGCAGCACAGATCCCGCAATCGAGGTCCACGAAACAGGCATTTGCGGGCGATGAAACAGCAGCGTCAGCACAAGGCCATTGAGAGCGATTCCCAGGGACGCGCCGATCGCTCCGGAAACGGCACCCAGCACGGCGAACTCCAGGCTGTAGATTTTCACGATCGCGCGGCGGCTCGCGCCCAGCGCAGAAAATATAGCGATTTCGCGGGACCGGACAGAGCGCGAGGCCGCAACCACAGCGACCAGGATCATCAGTCCGCCGGCGGCGGCCATCCAGTTCAGCAAACGCAGCATCGCCAGCGCATCGGCTGTAACGGCGTCGATGGTCGACCGCAATTCTCCAGCGGTGATGGAAGCGAGCGTGGGATAACGCGCGTTCAAGGCGCGCTGCACAGCCTCGACGGAATCCGCGCGGATGCGGACGGCAGCTACTTCCGCGAGACTAGACCGTGGAAGACCCTGGCAATCAAGCACAAAGGTGTACCAGAAGCGCTCCTCGGGGCTGGGGTGATGAACTGCGGTCACGCGAGCGCGCAGCGTTCCGCTGTGGGTTTCAAATTCCAACGCCGATCCCTTGCGCACTCCCAGGTGGCTGGCGAGATCGGCCGCGATACTGACCCCTCCGGCGGGAGCGGATGCGCAACGGACGAGATAGCGCGCATCCTCTACTGGCCGTCCATCCATACTGGCGACACGGAGCCAAGCTTGAGTTAGCGTCTCGATATTTTCGACGCCGGGCTGCTGCTCGAGGAACTGCCGGACCTCCGGACCCTGGGACTCCTCAAAGTCGACCACCAGCAGGT